>JAAGKN010000194.1_pt1 | contig 86248 bp, 55 predicted proteins | sample 6206371 | NCBI WGS metagenome assembly JAAGKN01 (sample SAMN11533720, study PRJNA540317) | gut metagenome | isolation source: fecal pellets from male and female animal of same cohort | host: Peromyscus leucopus | place: USA:CA | collected 2017 | reverse complement strand
TTTATTTACGGACTCATGATATATTGAAATTATTGTTAAACTAAATCATGCCTTGGTGTCAACGATCTTATGACACAAACTGTCAACGAACTGCTGATACAAAAAGTGTCAACGAGGTCCTGAGCCATGGCAGTTAGTCATTAGTTTGTTAGTCATTAGCTATCACAACTGATATTGCTAAATGAGCTAAATAACAAAAATTAAGGAGCCCAGGTCGAATGGCCTGGGCTCCCTCTTTATTTCTGCGGGAATCAATATTCACTCCAGGGAGTGATGCCGAGATTCTCTTCCTTACGGTTGCTGAATGCCTTCACATAGGCGCTCGCAAGGCGGGCGTTGGTGAGAAGGGGTATGTTGTGGTCGATGGCCCAGCGGCGGATTCTATAGCCGTTGGTCAGCTCACGTTTGGTGTGATTCTTCGGAATATTGATCACGAGATCAACCTTGTGGCTTGCGATAAGGTCAAGCACATTCTCTCCCTTTCCGCCATCCTCATCGGGCCAGCGGACAGCCTCAGCCTCAATGCCGTTGTTGTTGAGGAACTTCGCAGTGCCCTCTGTGGCATAGATCTTATAGCCGCTTTCGAAGAGAAGACGACAAGCCTCGAGCATATCCACCTTGCCTCTTACGTCGCCTGAGCTTACAAGCACAGCGTCTTTCGGAACATGATGGCCTACGGAGATCATGGCGTTGAGAAGAGCCTCGTCGAAGTCACGGCCAAGACATCCTACCTCACCGGTAGATGACATGTCAACACCGAGAACAGGGTCAGCCTTATGCAGACGTGCGAATGAGAACTGTGAAGCCTTTACGCCGATATAATCGATATCGAATGTGGAAGTGTCGACTTTCTCCACCTTCTCGCCAAGCATGATGCGTGTGGCGGTCTCGATGAAGTTCTTCTTGAGCACCTTGCTCACAAAGGGGAACGAGCGTGAGGCACGGAGGTTGCACTCGATAACCTTCACATAGTTGTCTTTTGCAAGATACTGGATGTTGAAAGGACCTGAGATATTGAGCTCCTTGGCGATCTGGGCGCTTATGCGCTTGATGCGTCGTGCAGTGGCCATATATATCTTCTGTGCGGGGAACACCAGAGTAGCGTCACCTGAATGCACACCGGCATACTCAACATGCTCGGAGATGGCATACTCCACGATCTCGCCATTGCGGGCCACGGCATCAAACTCAATCTCTTTGGCGTTCTGCATGAACTCAGACACAACCACGGGGTATTCCTTGGAAACTTTGGCGGCCTCTGTAAGGAAACGGTGGAGTTGGTCGTAGTCGTAGCAAACGTTCATGGCGGCGCCTGAGAGCACGTAGCTGGGACGCACGAGCACCGGGAATCCTACCTCGGAGATGAAGCGGTCGATATCCTCGAAAGTGGTCAGCTCTTTCCAGCGGGGCTGGTCGATGCCGAGCTGGTCGAGCATGGCTGAGAACTTGTGGCGGTTCTCGGCACGGTCGATTGAGATGGGCGAGGTGCCGAGCACAGGCACGTGGCGGCGATAGAGCTTCATGGCCAGATTGTTGGGGATCTGTCCGCCCACGCTCACGATCACTCCACGGGGAGTCTCGAGGTCGATGATGTCCATCACGCGCTCGAAGCTGAGCTCGTCGAAATAGAGACGGTCACACATGTCATAGTCTGTGGAGACTGTCTCAGGGTTATAGTTGATCATGATGGCCTTGTAGCCGAGTTTGCGGCAGGTGGTGGCGGCATTTACCGAACACCAGTCAAACTCAACCGACGAACCGATGCGGTAGGCACCTGAGCCGAGCACAACGATATTGTTGCCGGCATTCATGTCATAGCGGATAGAGCTCTCTTCCGCACCATAGGTCACGTAGAGATAGTTGGTGAGATCGGGATATTCCGAAGCCACAGTGTTGATGCGGCGCACGCAGGGAGTCACCTCAAGGCTCTTGCGGTGATTGCGCACTCTGAGAAGCTCCTGCTCCATATTTCCTTCAGGATTCTCCACAAAACGTGCGATCTGGAAGTCGGAGAAGCCGAGGCGCTTGGCCTCTTTGAGCACATCCTTCGGAAGAGACTCGATCTTGTCGTAGCCCTCGAGCACTTTCTTATATTCTACGATATTGCTCAGGCAGCTGATAAACCATTTGTCGATCTTTGTGAGCTCCTCGATGCGGTCGATGGTGTAGCCCTGCTCGAGAGCCTGCGCTATGGCGAAGATGCGGGTGTCGGTGGGGTGTGAGAGGGCAGCGTCGAGATCATCGAAGTGGATGTCTGTATTGCCCACGAATCCGTGCATTCCCTGACCGATCATGCGGAGTCCTTTCTGGATAATCTCCTCAAACGATTTGCCTATCGACATGATCTCGCCCACAGACTTCATCGACGAACCGATCTCACGGTCTACGCCCACGAATTTGGAGAGGTCCCAGCGGGGGATCTTCACAATCATATAGTCAACCGACGGAGCCACATACGCGGAGTTGGGAGTGCCCATCTCTCCGATCTGGTCGAGAGTATAGCCGAGTGCGAGCTTGGCTGCCACGAATGCGAGAGGATAGCCTGATGCTTTCGAAGCGAGAGCCGAAGAGCGGCTCAGGCGGGCATTGATCTCGATGATGCGGTAGTCGTTGGTCTCGGCGTTGAAGGCATACTGGATGTTGCATTCGCCCACGATGCCGATATGGCGCACCACCTTGGTGGCGATATCCTGGAGCATCTTGATCTGCTCGGGTGTGAGCGACACGATGGGAGCCACCACGATAGATTCACCGGTGTGGATGCCCAGCGGGTCGAAGTTCTCCATCGGCACCACAGTGAAGCAATGGTCGTTGGCATCGCGGATCACCTCGAATTCAATCTCTTTCCAGCCTTTCAGCGACTCCTCAACGAGAATCTGCTTGCTATAGGCAAGAGCGCTCTCGCAGTGTGTGCGGAATTCCTCGTCGTTGGTGCAAATGCCGGAACCGAGTCCGCCAAGCGCATAGCCTGAACGCACCATGACAGGGAAACCTATTCTGTGTGCCACCTCCACAGCGGCATCGATGCTCTCCACAGCCTGGCTCACAGGAGTCTTGATGTCGATCTCATCGAGCTTCTTTACAAAAAGGTCTCGGTCTTCGGTGATCATTATGGCTTCTACCGAAGTGCCGAGAACCTTTACTCCATATTTGTCGAGAGTACCGTTAAGGTAAAGCTCCGTTCCACAGTTTAGGGCCGTCTGGCCACCGAACGCGAGAAGAATACCGTCGGGCTTTTCTTTCTTTATCACTTCCTCCACAAAGTAAGGAGTGATGGGGAGGAAATAGACTTTGTCTGCCACACCTTCAGAGGTCTGAATAGTGGCGATGTTCGGGTTGATGAGCACTGACGAGATACCCTCTTCGCGTAAAGCTTTCAGAGCTTGCGATCCCGAATAGTCAAATTCGCCGGCCTGGCCTATTTTCAAGGCTCCTGAACCGAGAAGCAAAACCTTTTTCATATCGTTAATCGGTAAGAGTTCAATTTGGCTGCAAAATTACAAGAAATCCCGCTCATACACAAGTCTGAGACCATTTTACATCGCTTTTGATTCCATTTTTAATATTTTTATGGAAATATAATCGGGCATATCCCCGGAAGGAGTATGCCCGATCGTATAGTTTTAATCATGATGAAATCAGAAAGTTTCGGAGAGGTAACGCTCCCTGAGAGGCTTCTCCACTTTCTTTCCCTTGAGGCTCACAGGCTTCTGCAGGCGGATGTCGCTCGAAGAGGCTCCCACTTTCACTATAAAGTCGCCGGGAGATACGTTCCATTTGCGACCGCCTTCATTGGTGTAATACCCGAACTGCTCCGTGTTGAGCTTCACGCTCACTTTCTTTGTCTCTCCCGGTTTCAGCGACACTCTGGCGAAACCCTGAAGCTGGATGGGACGGATGGGCACATCGCTTCCTTCGGCCGGAGACAGGTAGATCTGAGCTATTTCATCGGCTGCCATATCGCCGGTGTTGGTCACATCGAATGTTAGAAGCACAGTGTCGGAGTCTGTGGCTGCTTCCGGAGCCACCTCAAGGTTCTTGTAGTCGAAGGTGGTGTAGCTGAGGCCATATCCGAATTCCCATTCCACACGCGGGTCTTTTCCGGCCTGATAATTGTAGCAGAGAGGAGTATCGGTCTCTACATTGGGATAGCTCACAGAGAGCTTGGCAGACGGCGACACCTCACCATAGAGGATATCCGCCACAGCGTTGCCACCCTCCTCACCGGGATACCACGCCTGGATCACGGCTGCACATCCCGGAACGATATCCGAGATGACCTGAGCACGACCTCCGAACACCACAAGCACCACAGGCTTTCCTGTAGCTATCAGTTCCTTCACGAATTCCTCCTGACGTCCCGGAAGCTTAAGACCCTTACGGTCGCGGTTTTCTCCGCACAGCATCACATTCTCTCCCACGGCAGCCACAATCACGTCGCTCTCCTTTGCGAGACGGAGTGCCTCGTTCCTGTCGGCTTTCTCTCCGGAATCCACCTTACGGTTGAGAAGACGGTATTCCCACGCACGGGCATCACCGGTGGCTGAATAGGCGGTCTCCACCTCCTCTGTCCAGTCGCAGCCACGGGTGTAAGCTATCTCCATTCCCTTCGGCGTGTCGCTCTTCATACCCTCGAGCAGAGTCACCACATGGGGATTGTCAAGACTGTCGGTCACCATCTTCCAGAAATAAGTCATGGCAGGATAGGTGTAGTCGCCACACATGGCCCACATCGTATTGGCGTTGGGGCCGGTTAGAAGCACCCTCTTTTCCCCGCGCAAGGGGAGAATGCCATCATTCTTGAGAAGCACCACCGACTGCGAGGCTATGTCGTAGGCGGTCTTGCGCTCCTCGGGAGTGTCGGTCACTATATCCTCTTTACTGTAGAGATAAGGATTCTCATCGAAAAGACCCGCCATGAATTTATATCTCAGCACATTTTTCACGGCCTTCTCGAAAGTATCCTCCGACACAAGACCTTCGTTAATGGCTTCCTGAATACTGGAGTAGCATGCACCGAACGGGAAGTCGACGTCATTTCCCGCATTTATGGCCGCCGCTGCCTTCTCTGTGTTGGTAGAGAGTCCCGGAATCTGGTCGATGGCGGTATAATCGCTCACCACCATTCCGTCAAATCCGAGATAACCGCGTAAAATATCACGAAGAATCTCGCTGTTTGCCACGCAGTTCACCCCTTTGAACGCATGATATCCCGGCATAAGGGCCTTGCATCCCTCAAGACGGATCATGGCCTCATGAGGAAGGATTATCTCCTCCATAAGTTCCTTCTCCTCTGCATCACCTCCGCCTCCATAACCGAGATAATGCTTGGCACATGCTCCCACTCCCTTGGTGAGATCACCCTGCTGCAGACCTTTCACGAAGGCCACACCCATGGCTGCAGAAAGATATCCGTCTTCACCATAAGACTCCTCAAGACGGTTGAAACTCGGATTTCTGCACACATCCACCATTGGTGAAAGAGAGAGTATGCCTCCTATTTTTCTGAGTCCCGTGCCGGTCTGCAGTGTCTTCAGTTCGGCAAGTTCAGTATTGAAAGAACAGGCCTGACCTATCTGTTGCGGATAGATTGTGAATCCCTTTGCATTGACTCCGCTCAGCACCTCTTCGTGGGGAAGGACAGGTATGCCGTTAGGGGTATTCTCCATCACCCATGCCTGAACGGCGGCCACCCTGTCGCGCAAGGTGTTTGCATCAAGCTGTTTCTGGCTTGCGAACTGAGAGAAATGACCTATGCCGTCAGGAATTAGTTCCCGGCATTTAGCAGTGTCAAGCCGTCCCTCGCTGTCGAAGAGGTCATCCATATAGCAGCTCCTCAGCTGAGCTATCCGCTCGCCGGGAGTCATGCGTGCATAGAGTTCGTCCACTTTCGTATCGATATCCGGCTGGCTCGCGCCGCATGCGCCCAGAGTCAGCAAAGATGAGATCAAAATAGTTTTTCCTTTCATTTCAAAAGTGACAGGCATCGCCCCCTGTCTGTCAGGTTATAGGTTTTAAGTTATTTCATTGTCTGAAAAAGCCACACGAGCAATTAGAAAACAACGGCTCCGGATTATTCGCCCCGGGGAATTTCCGTCTGTTTGCAAAGATACCACAACTCAATGAAGTTTGCAACCTCAAAAATCCACCATATATTTATTATTAAGTCAATTCAGGTCCAAAAGAGGGAATAAAGACACTGCAATGTTACATGAAGGGATATTTTTGAAATATGACCTTAGATTATTGTTACAGTAAGAATGTGTCTCAAGAGGTGGAAATTTATAATTTTGTGGTGTGACCTGAAAAACAATTACCAACTGATCTAAAAAATGAAAAAAACTAATCTGGCAGTTGCCATAGCCCTGGCAACCGCGATCATGACAACCGACTTCTGTGCCGCTGAAAATACTTTCACAGTGGCTGAGACCGTAATTCCTGAAGCACAGTATCCGAGAGTATATCCCGACGGCCGTGCCGAATTCCGCATTCATGCTCCCGAGGCAAAAGATATGAAAGTGGATATCTGCGGAAAGAAATACGATATGACCCGTAATGCCGAAGGGAACTGGACAGCAACGACAGACCCTCTCGTAGTGGGATTCCATTATTATTTCCTGCTTGTGGACGGAGTGGGTGTGATCGATCCGCAAAGCGAGGCTTATTACGGCTGCGGACGCATGGCGGGTGGAATCGAGATTCCCGAAAGCAGTGAGACCGCCGCTTATTACACATTCAATCCTCAGGTGGCACACGGCCAGGTGAGAGAATGTCAGTATTTTTCAAAAGTGGAGAATGCCCCTCGCAGATGCTTTGTTTACACCCCGGCCGAATATGAGACCTCTCCTGACAAAAGATATCCTGTGCTTTATCTCCAGCATGGAATGGGTGAGGATGAGAGAGGATGGCACCAGCAGGGAAAGATGGCCAATATTCTCGACAATCAGATAGCTGCGGGGAAATGCGTGCCCATGATAGTTGTGATGGATTACGGCAACTGCGGCTACATCCACGGAACCCGCAAATGTGAGAAACGTGAAGACTTCGGCGCCACATTCACGCCGATTCTCCTCAATGACATCATCCCTTACGTAGACTCCACATTCCGCACACTTACAGACAGGGATAACCGTGCTATGGCGGGACTCTCATGGGGCGGACATCAGACATGGACCACAGCATTGAACAATCTTGACCGTTTCGCCCACATCGGCACATTCAGCGGTGCCATATTCCTCAATCCGGAGAAGATAACGGAAGCATATGGCGGTGTGTTTGCAGATGCGGATTCCTTCAATTCAAAGGTTAAGACACTCTTTATGGGAATGGGATCAGAAGAGAATTTCGGAAGCGAGAAAATCAGTGCCGCCCTTACCAGAGCCGGAGTGAAAAACGTGTATTATGAGTCTCCCGGCACTCATCACGAGTGGCTCACATGGCGCCGCTGTCTTAATGAATTTCTCCCTCTTATTTTCAAATAACAAATACTTAAGCATAGGAAAATGAAAAGATATTTTCTTGCTGCTCTGGCTTCTTTTGCCGTGGCCGGAACTTTCGCGCAGCTGAATATGCCTCTTGTGCAGACCAAATACACTGCCGATCCCGCTCCTGTGGTTGTGGGAGACACTGTCTATCTCTACACCACCCATGATGAAGACAACGCCGAAGGCTTCATAATGCGCGACTGGCTTCTCTACACCTCCACAGACATGGTGAACTGGCAGGACCGCGGAGCTGTGGCTTCACTCAAGGATTTCAAATGGTATGACGGCAACAACGGAGCATGGGCCGAACAGGTGGTTCACCGCAACGGCAAATGGTATATGTATTGCCCGATCCATGGTCATGGAATAGGCGTTCTCGTGTCTGATTCTCCCTATGGTCCGTTTGTCGATCCGATTGGGAAGCCTCTCGTCTGGCAGAAGGAACATTGGGACGATATTGATCCCACAGTATTTGTGGACAATGACGGTCAGGCTTACATGTATTGGGGAAATCCAAATCTTTACTGCGTAAAGCTCAACGACGACATGATTTCATATTCCGGTGAAATCATGAAATTTCCTCATATCACTGAATATCAGGAAGGACCGTGGTTCTATCGCCGCAACGACAAATATTATCTTGCCTTTGCATCCACATGCTGCCCTGAAGGTATCGGATATGCCATGAGCGACAGTCCGTTGGGACCCTGGGAATATAAAGGACACATCATGGACCATACTCCGCGCTCAAACGGCAATCATCCCGGAATCATCGATTACAAAGGCAAATCATACTGTTTCGGACTGAATTATGACGTGTTCCGCATGTCGGAAAGCCGTCATGCCGAGCGCAGGTCGGTGTCGGCAGCTGAAATGGAGTATAATCCCGACGGAACAATCAGGCAGTTGCCCTATTTCCTTGAGTGCACACTCACCCAGATAGAACCTTTCAATCCTTACCGCAAAGTGGAGGCCGAGACAATGGCATGGGGTTATGGATTGAAGACAAAACCTAAAAATCCCTGGGGACCTGAAAAGTGGAACCAGCTTGTTGACGGAATCGATGATGGAGAGTACATACTCGTGAAAGGTGTTGATTTAGGCAAAGGCGCCAAGGAATTCGAGGTTGTGGCATCGGCCCATCTCTACGGAGGTGATCTTGAAATCCATGTGGATTCTCCCGATGGTCCCGTTGCCGGAAAGCTCACAATCGGGAACACAAAATCTGAACTCAGAAGCTTCACAACTCCTGTGAAAAATCTGAGCGGAGTCCACGATCTTTACCTCGTTTTCAAAGGGAATGAGAAGCAGAATAAAAACCTCTTCAACCTCGACTGCTGGCAATTCCGCAAATAAAAGATATCAGCTAAAGACATAAACAAAGAAGAATCGGCAAATCAGCGGTTATAAATACAATCCGCTGATCTGCCGGTTCTTTTATCTGCATCTCATTGAGAAGGAATCAGATTTGCCGAAATGGCCGATTATCCGGAGCACTATACCGGATCAATTTTCCTGAAGTATCTTTATCTTCTTTAATTTAAGATTTTCAGTATCCTTTTCATATAACCACGGCCGTTCATCGGGATGCATGCATGATAAGGTTATTCGTTCCAGTCTTATATTTTCAGCATAACTTATGGAAAATCCCCATGCCGGCTGTATGCCGTGGGCTGAAGGCTCGGGATATCCTCCACGACCCTCATGTCTACTTATGGCCGCCTGTCCCGAGCCTCCGAAAAAGAACGGATTTGATCCACGCTGCTCTTTTACATCCTCAAGTGTCAGACCACCACGGAACTGTATATTCAGATCTTCTATAAGAACGTTTTTTACAGGATTCCCCTTTATTCCTGCTATTATACAAGCATATCGGCTGTCAGCATCACTAACTCTGACCCTACGGATACGGATATTATCAGTACTTGAGTCATGAAAACCTTCCGGCGCACGCATACGGTCGCCTAAACGTATATAAATTGGAGAATTGCATATGTCATTCATAGTCAGATCACTCACATCTATATCTTCCATCGGGGCACCGTCCACTGTCTCCAGAGCCAGACCGCGGCAGTGAGTGAATGTGCAGCGCCGAATGATAATGTTACGGAAACCGCCGTTCGACTCCGTACCCAGTTTTATACGTCCAGTAGGTCCGTCTCCGTCAGGTGCTTTCTCTGTTCCGGTTGTAAAGCTTCCGTCAAGAAGACTGCCTACATCATATCCGCTCACACTGCAGTCTTCTATCAGCACATCTGCTGTTGGTTTCTCTCTGCCAAGAGCATATGAACATTTGAGCACTATGGCATCATCATTAACCGTATTGACCTTGCATCTGCGTATCTTCACCCTCTCACAACAGTCTATGTCGAATCCGTCACGGTTGGTATCGGCAGTCACATCCTCTATCAGCAGGTCATCCACACCTGTGAGCAGAAGTGCGAAATGGCCACAGCTAAGGAAATTCAGCCCCCGGATTGTCACGTTTCTGCAATCACGCATGGCCAAAGCCTTGTTTGCCGTGGTCTGTCCGTTGCTGTCTTTCCTTTGTGCTCCGCGTGTAAGCACACCGGTGCCGTCAATAAGCCCTTCCCCCTCTAAAGTAACATCCTTCAGGTTTTCACCCCAAAGGAGTGAGTTATGCCAATGACTGTGTCCGAAATCCTGATAATTTGAAGAATTGGGTTCAGGTTCATCATAACCATCCCTATCGGTGACCGGAGCGGCTTTAAGTATAGAACCTTTCTCCATTCGCAATGCAACTCCCGACTGCAAATGTATGGAATAGGAAAGAAAAGTTCCGGCTGGAATCACCACGGTTCCTCCACCTCGGTTGGCAGCTTCCTTAAGCGCGGCATTGATTGCCGGAGAGTCAATATGTTTGCCGTCGCCTATGGCCCCGAAGTCCTTGACATTGATGAAGTCACCGGCCGATATTATATCATTGGCATTGGTTACAGCGGTATTTGCCGAGGTTGACACAGACAGCAAAACACACAATATTACAGTTATAAAAGTCTTCATTCCGTGTAGTCAGGTTGTCATTACAGTTCTGTCAGCGAAGATAGCTATAAATAGTGAATAATCATTAATTTACACCTGACAAAAATAAATCACTAAATAAGTAAATATCTATTTCGCCATATCAATAAATATCATTAACTTTACAGACCCTTTTAAATTAAGGGTTAGACATCAATAACAAAACATCAATGAAGCCGATGTCCGGGCAAAATACGGAGACAGGGTTCTATCCTCCGTGGTCAGAAAGAACAACGATGTCTCAAAAGCCGCTTTCGACTTTACCGACATTGTGAGCTTCAATCCGGATGCAAACGGGGCAAAGGACTTCCAATCCCTTGTCACAGAACTCGAATGCAAGATATCGCTAAAACATTATATATTCATTTAGCAACTTGGTTATTTATCAATAAAACTAAACAACTAAAACAATGGCAGATATCGAATGGAAGCATAACCGGGAAGAGAGACCGTTCAAGGGTCAGTTTCAATCTGACTTTAATGAATCTGCCTTGGTAAAATCCAGCGAAAAAACAGAGAAGATTATCCGGAATCTGTTAGGCTCATGCAAGGTTTATCAATTCAGTGATTCGTCCATAAGCTCGCCCATGAGACTGGCTTCTACTGTTGATTCCGCCAATTATCTCCAGTCAGAGTATCCACTCTCCGGCGAAAAGATCCGGGTACTCAAGGATGAGACGGACATATATGGAGATCCGGAGATGATAAACAACAGTCCAGACACCGCACCAAGCAAAAGAATAATAGCTGCTCTTGCACAAGACTATCACTACAACAAAGTCCAGAGCGGTGCGGCCGTCACAGCCGCCATCGGAATAGAAGCTCTGCTTGAGAATTGTCAACATTTCAAAGAATGGATAGAAAACATTAAACGTATAGCTGCTCAATAATACTTTAATATTAGAAAACCCAGATTCAACATTCATCACATAGTAACATCACTAACATCATGAGACCTATATTTCATCTCTCTATGCTCATGCTACTATTGTTAGCTTGTTGCATAACCTCCTGCTCCAACCATAAACAGCAAGAGACACTTAACCGTGCAGAATCTCTCATGGAGACTCATCCGGATTCAGTATTACTTCTTCTAAAAGGTATCGATAAATCTGAACTAGGGCCAAAAGAAGAACAAGCTAGATATGCTCTCCTTATGTCTATGGCGCTTGATCGGAATTACATTGAAACCACATCTTTTGATGTGCTTCAGCCTGCAATTGACTACTATCTCGAAAGCGGCAATTCCACTGAGAAACTTCGGACGTATTACTATCAAGGTCGCATATTCCAAAACCAAGGGGAACGTGATAATGCTCTGAATTCATTCGTAAAAGGTATTGACAATTCATTAAACAATACCGATTCTCTAACCCTTGTAAGGACACTCGTAGCACAAGCCTATCTCTATTACGAGTTCTATGATTTTGAAAGTTATACCAATGCTAATTTAAGAGCGGCAAAAATCTGTAAAAAACTGTCTCACAAGGGCTATGAATTCAATTGTCTTCTCAATGCCTTAAATGGAGCTTTAGTATTGGATGATAGAAATAAAGCAGATAGCCTTCTAAAACTGTGCAACACATTTGAACACCTTAATAATGATCAGAATAAGTCTTTATTAGGTCATCGATTATCACACGTCTTGAAATTTGGTTCAACACAGGATTTAATGGATCTTCTAACTCATCAGAACGAATTACTAGAGTCCGATATAAACAATGCACTAAATATAGCAGCGGCTTATAATAAACTGGGTGATAACAATATGTCCATACGACTTCTCGATTATATAAACAATCAAGGCATTAATTATGATACACTCAAGTATCAATCCATATATGTTGCAGTTCTTAAAGATCTTGGCAATTACAAAGACGCGCTTTCCATATACGAGAATTTCAGTCATAAAGTAGATGCTTTGAACTCCATTAAGTTCGATCAGAAAGCTCAGTCAATTAATGAAAAGCATAAAATAGAACTAAATGCTCAAAACGATTCCAGAAGAAAATTACGAATAATATGGGGCTGTATAGGGGGCATTGTAGTTTTAGCCATGGGCATAATCATACTAATTCTAATAGCTCGCAGCAATAAAACGCAGAAAAATTTAGCCATTGAAAAAGCTAAAAATACTGAGCTTGAAAACAAGCAATTAAAATCAGATAAAGAAATGGCTCTTCAGAAGGCAAAAATTACAGAACTTGAAAATGAACAATTAAAGTCTGACAAGAATAAAGCTATCCAAGAAGCTAAAATCAAAGAGCTTGAAAACGAAAGACTGAAGTCCGAAAAGGATAAGGCTATTCGTGAAACAAAAATAAAAGAACTTGAGAACGAAAACCTTAAAGCAGAAAGAGACAAAAAAGCATTAGAGGCTGAGAATCTGGCTCACCGCGTTGAGATACTGGAGAATGAGAGTGCGAGTCTGAAGGAATTAATGGACTCTCAGGAAGAATTACCGTCCGAAGTTCAAGAAGCCATAAAAGTACGCATTGAGATGTTAAATGCTTTAATGGCCGGTTATATAACCAACAATGACCAGTATGAGAAACCATACGAATCATGGATTAAAGAGCTTACCGACAATACCGAAGAGTTCATGAACAGCAATCGACTGGCATTTCAAGTTTCTCATCCCCGATTTATTCAGTATTTCGAGGATCACGACTTAACAGTAAGCGAAATCAATTATATATGTCTTTACGCCATCGGCTTGAGAGGTAAAGAAGTAGGAAACTATATGAAGAAGCGTAGCCATGTGAATATCAGCAGTGGCATTCGCAAAAAACTCGGCATCGATAAGCATGAGACAAACATCGGCATTTACGTGCGCAAACTCCTAAAAGAATTATAAATTCAGCCATTCGATGAAAGTATCTCTTAGCGTGTGCCAAATTTAAGACTTTCACAAATACCAACTATCTATACGAAAACGCATTAGCAAGATAGCACATGAAACTTTTTGTTCTCTGAATGAAAGTGTCATGTGCTATCTTTGTAATAAAAATGCCTTATCAAAACGTCTTATCATTATCAAAGAGGGGACTTGCATTAAAAGTCCTCTCCAAATTATTGTATGCTATAGCATACAATAAGGGCAACAATGAAGAACTAAAGATTCTTCATCAGAAGATACTTAACGAATCCCTGAGTCTTAATGAGTTGGCATCCGACTCAGGGAATGACACGTTCAGAATAGAGGAGATTCCATGGGAAAGGCTTCTTGATGCGACAACTGACACAAATCCCACCTTAAAGGTACTCATAAACCTAAACCAGTTCTCAGCTCACGAGATAAGATATATGTGTGCCTTGATATGCGGGTTGTCAGGTAAAGAATATGAACTTATAACAGGCTTCAAAAGCCAATATAACCTTAGCTGGTCAATTCGACACAAGCTGGGCATACCTTCCAAGACCACAAACCTGCGAAATTACCTCCAAAAACTTTCAGATTGCAGGTTATATGAAAGTCTTAAGGGTATTGCGCAGAAATAAATTACCCCCCCCAAATTATACAACATTTATTTACTGCTATTTACAAAAATAAATATTTTTCAAATGTGAAAGTTTTGTTTTGTAGGATGAAAGTTGCCCATTGTAATTTTGCAACATCAAAACCAACCAAAATCATATTAAAATGAAAAAATTTATATCTATAATTCTTGTGATGATAACACTCGCTCTTCCTACGATGGCACAAGAATCAAAAAAGAATTCCACTTCTCAACATGTTGAGTTAGAATTTCGCCGGATTCAGAATACACCTACTATTCTTCACGCTCCTATGCGCATTAATATAGATGTGTATTACAATAATGAAAACGGAGTCTTGGAGATTTTCTATGACGAAGAAGCAACCGGAGAAGTTTTCCTTTACTTAAACGAAAACATCATCGGATATGATTCCGACATAAACAACTCATTTCAAATTTCAGTTTCAGGTTTCTATAAAATAGAAATCATCAGCGAGACGTGGGTAGCAACAGGATATTTAAAAATATGACAACATAGTCCTCTTAGCTACTTGTGAGATTACGCCAAAATTTCATCACAATATAAAAATAAAAATAAATTACCTACATAGTCGACAGTAATTTAGTCATTATTAAATTTGCATTGTTTTAAAACAATCTTAGAAATATGTTAGAACAGCGATTCCATTTAAAATCAAAATGGATATTTTCATTATGTATCCTATCATTAGTATTGCTTACTATTTGTGTTGGATTTGCTAATAAAACCAACACAAGTTCACAATATAATGATTCTGAGTTTGAAGAAGCAGAAAAAGATTCCTTAATTAATATGTCGTATGACATGGAGGATATTATTGAATCTATTTTTACTAATCAAGGATATAAACTACCTAAAGATGTAAACCTAACAAAGGTTTCTGACAAAAATGTCCTTCTCAATTTTGATGAAAATATGATTTATGCCTACATATCACCTCTATCTTGTTGGTCTTGTGTAAAGAGTATTAAAAAACAATTAATATCAATCGATAATAAAAATATCATATTTCTAATTCCCAATAAATTTTCAAATGACATCCAAACATTTTTAGATTATATTGAAATTCCTCACAATCAAATATATTTCATATCTAAAGATTTGGGGTTGCCTATTGAAGAAACTAATAAGCTGTTTTTATTCACTATTAACAATAACGATACCATTACTAATGTCTTTCCTCCTACTAAATATTCCCAAGAAATAACAGAAGCTTATATTAATAGTATATTAAACATTTAAATTCTTAAAAAAATGAAAAAACAATTTCTTTTTGTACTCAGTCTAGCACTGGTATTCTGCGGCTCCCTTTGGAGTTGTTCGGACAATGGGCCTGCCATGCCAACGGACGATCCCAAAACATCCCTTCTCAATGAATTTCTAAATAGTGAGTATGGCATCGCTACTTTGGAGAATCACGGGCTAACTAAAGCAAACTTGGATTTAAAAAATTCGACCAGTGATTTTTTCAAATCTAAAAGAGCAACATCCTTTGCCATTCCAATCATAGAAAATGGTCGGATAACTGGCAAACTCAACGCTTTCATTGTTTCTGGCGATGACTCATATAGAGCAATTGTAGAGAAATGGGAAAATCCTTCAGACAAAGAATATTCAGTAACGATAACAACTGGATATGGAATGTATCTTGCTACAGTTGGTATTGTTCATGATGGGAAAAGAAAAACTCAAAAGATTATGGATATTGCTTCCTATAATGATGCTGAAAAAAATCCAAAATATAGAAGTTCAAACCTCGCAGAAGAAGGTTGGTGGGCGTGTACAACAAGGGTATATCAAACTGCAAAACAAGCTTGTAATGGCGATAGTCAATGTGATTTCTTATGTGATCTTGTTGACCTTGCAGGTGGTTGTACTATTTCTATGGCAGCTGCCGCAGCAATAGCATGTATATAACTATGGCTATCAACAGAAAAATATCATTACTGACCTTATTAGGATTAATCCTCCCCTTTGGAAATATTTGGGGTCCATACCTTATAAGAATTCCAAAAAATACTCAATCTTATAAATTTCGTAGAAACTTGATAGTATTTGAATTCTTTTTGACCCTGGTTTCTTTTATATTTGCAATTGCATTTAATTTAAAAGGAGCAAATTCTGGATTTAATCCTAATTTCATTAGAATATCAGCATATATATTAGCGGTTCAATATATTGCTATCATAGCTACTGCCTTTATTGCCCCTATAATGGCATCTAAATCCAAGATTTGACAACCATAGTGGCGGGCATCAGACAGCCTAAATCTTCATTCATCCCAATAACCATACCCATCAATCGAATTGCGGCTAAAAGTGGTAAAGTAAACCCACTTTTAGCCGCAATTCGAATCTTCGTTCAACTGAACGATTAATAAGCAGAGCTACAATTTATCGATATCCGGGCATATTTCGTTCATATCATGGCTTAAACTCAAAACATCAGCTTATCGGCACCCATGCCGGACGCCGTACTTTCATATGCACCGCACTGTCGCTGAACATTCCCCCTGATGTGATAATGAAGTGGACCGGCCACCGCAGCTACAAATCAATGACACCCTATATAGCCATAGCCGACAAGACTAAAGCGGAGGCAATGGCACGTTTCAACGTAACATAAAAACTATAAACACTATGACTCCTGAAGAAGTTATTGAATCACTTGTGGATAAGTTTGACAATGCGAATGACATCATTGCAAACTATCTCCACCACAAAAGCCTCGATCTTGACGACTGTCTTATTATGGGTTCCTGCGGAGTTGTTTATCTTCAGCAGACCGAGATAGAGAAAAGCATCCGAATACTTGCAAATATGCCGGAACACCAGATTCTCCTACGCGCTTTCGCCACTGAGGTAGAGCGTCTGTTGTCAAAGATGGAGCCTCAGATTGACACACTTGCCAAAATGGAGGTGGCTATGATATATGACATAGCACTACTTTCCGAGACAGTCAGAATTTTGCGTCATTCCCTGAATATTAAGGACAAGGAAACACATCGTTACCTTACGGAACTCGGAGCCAGCGCGACGCACCTCCATGAGGTTTCGAAAACAGAATCAGACATAGACGCTATCAGATTTGCGCATGACGCAAAATTCGATAACTTCTTCAGTTGTATTGAAACAGAGATCAAGCGTCTCCAGTTCATAATGCACTTCCGTAACACTCGCAGCTGGGCGCAGGATTTCGACATGTATAAGTTTTTGGAGACCTTAAAGGATTTATATCGTTACGTGAAGAGATATGGAATAAAGCCTTTCGAGTGGTCGGAAGAAGATGATGACATTGAGCAGAATGTGATTCATGCAGACATGAAAAGCATTTTCTATACCGGCGACACCGCCGTTACTGATGAACAGGCGGTGGAGAAAGCGAATGAAAGAGGGCATGTATATTTCTCGCTGGGGCATATACAATACATTCACGACAATTTTGTTTGTGAACAGTTCCACAACATCGACCCACACGACCTGTATGCAATCCTCAACCTAAAGGACTGCGACAGACGGCTTTCAATCCGCGAAGGCGAGAAAAATCGTGTATATTACTTCATCAGTGTTGTTGGCGGTCTTGTTCAGTCAGACCTCCAGCTCAACTGGCGTAAAAGCATCTGCAAGCATCTTGGTTTAAGTTATAAGGCTTACAACTCGAAATACAAAGAGGCCGCAGACAGCGAAAATCAGCGAACCGTGGATTTCCGTGACCGCCTCAATGAATTTATTGAGAGCTTCGACGAGCTTGCAAAGGCATCGTGAATCCACATAGAAAAAGATAGTCGGCAAATCAACGAATTACGCTGTAAATCGCTGATTTGCCGATTATTTTTTTATCTTCAAATTTCAAAGCTTTTAATGGATACAAACAACGAAATAATATTATATCAACCGGATGCTTCAGTCAAGCTTGAAGTCAGACTGGAGAATGATACGGTGTGGCTTACGCAACAACAGATTGCCGACTTATTTGGAGTAAAGCAGCCGGCCATTTCAAAGCATTTGAAAAATATATTCGAGAGTGAAGAACTGGATGAGGCTTCAGTTCATTCCATTTTGGAATATACTGCAACCGATGGGAAATCTTATAGGACAAAGTTTTATAACTTAGATGCTATTTTATCAGTAGGTTACAGAGTCAATAGCAAAAACGCAACATTGTTCCGCCAGTGGGCTAACAAGGTATTGAAAGAATATCTGTTACGCGGATACAGCGTTAATCAGCGGTTACTGCACATGGAGAGCCGCATTGACCATAGGTTGTCGGAACACGACCATCAGATAAAGGAACTATCCGGTAAAGTTGATTTCTTTCTTCGTACCTCATTACCTCCGAAAGAGGGAATATTGTTTGATGGTCAAATATTTGATGCGTATCGGTTTGTATGCGACCTTGTCAAACACGCAAAGAAACGGATTGTGCTGATTGATAATTATATTGACGAAACGGTACTGACTTTACTTGACAAGAGACACAGCGGGGTGTTGGCAACTATATACACCAAGAGGATAAACCGCCAGTTGCAACTTGATATAGAGCGTCATAATGATCAGTATCCACCTATTGATGTCAGGACTGCTCCTGATATTCATGATAGGTTTATGGTTATAGATGACACATTGTATCATATTGGTGCATCCATAAAAGACCTCGGCTTGAAATTATTTGCCTTTTCAAGAATGGAAACATCTCCGGCCACAATCCTTGACAATCTTTGAGGTGTAATATTTGCACCTCAAAACATCATAAAGGCTCTGCTTCAGCAGGGCATTTTTGTTTCTGACACTCTGAAATTGCCCATAAGCCTTTTTGTTAACAGTTATTCAGTATGTAAGGAATCCTTACCAACTGCCGCAGACGGCAAACGATACAAGACCAAGTTCTATTCGATTGATGTTATAATTTGGCATAGCCACCGAAATCAATACTTCGGAGTGTGAAGTTGACAACATATGGGTTATGCTGATAGCGAGGATCTGTAGGGAATACCAGATATTCTACCTTCTTTACATCTTCAGGGCGCAATGCGCTCATTTGCTCTTCCGTAGCCGGCTGCATATCGATATAGACAGATACAGGTTGTCCGTTGAGCGTAAGAACGGCATTTGATACCGGATTTACACGTAACTGGGGTATTCCCATCTGTGAGAGCAGATCAATGGCATCCTGTGCAGATTTTTTTTGGTTGCTCCCCGGAATATATGTCAATACTGCAGGTTTTATATTCTGCATCTGACCTTCCACAACAACCTCATTGAGGTCTTTAGTCTTTATGCTGTCGTTTTGAATGGTTTGTGCCATTGCAGCCATTGGCAATGCAGCACACAAAAACAATAATGATATCTTCATAAGGATGTCATGACGGAGATTGCAGGAACTGACCGTTTTGGGTGCAAGATTGGGTATGTATACAAAAAAAGCCTGATGAACAGGCTTCTTTGCGGAGAGGACGAGATTCGAACTCGTGGATAGGATTGCTCCCATCGTCGGTTTAGCAAACCGGTGGTTTCAGCCACTCACCCACCTCTCCTTGCTCGGGCGGGAATTTGCCTTAAGCGAGTGCAAAGTTAATACTATTTTTTACTTTCACCAAATTTTTCTTCACTTTTCGATATTTTTTCTTCCATTTCCACCCAAAATTTTGTGGGTTGATGTATTATTATTAATTTTGGGGAAATTAGAAACCCTTTTTTAATCTCTCTTTTGATTTCTAATCAATGAGTAGGTGACAAGAGCCAGTTATCATTATCCTGTCGCCTGCCGAGGCGGAACCTCAACAGAGTTTTTAAGTAGCTACAAACCCTCACAGCACAATCAGAACCCTGTCAGATTCCATCCTCACCAAACAAAAACAATAATAATAATCAATTCTTGTCTCCTACTTATGAAATACAATCGCATCCTTCTCAAACTCTCCGGAGAGTCACTCATGGGCAATCAGGGCCATGGCATAGACACCGAACGTCTTAATTCATATGCAGTCCAGATACAGCAGGCCGTGAATTCAGGCGTGCAGGTGGGCATCGTGATCGGTGGCGGCAACATTTTCCGTGGCCTCTCCGGCGCATCCAAAGGATTCGACCGTGTGAAGGGCGACCAGATGGGAATGCTCGCCACAGTGATCAACTCCCTCGCCCTCAGTTCCGCTCTCGAGGCCATCGGACAGCCTGCAAAAGTGCTTACTGCCATCGGCATGTTCCCCATCGGTGAACAATACTCGAAATGGAGGGCTATTGAAGCCATGAAGGAGGGGAAAGTGGCAATCATGAGCTGCGGCACCGGTTCTCCCTACTTCACCACCGACACCGGTTCGGCTCTCCGCGCCATCGAGATAGAGGCTGACGTGATGCTCAAAGGCACAAGAGTGGACGGTGTCTATACCGCCGACCCGGAGAAAGACCCAACGGCCACCAAGTTTGATCATATCAAATATGAAGAAGTGCTCGCACGCAATCTCAAGGTGATGGACATCACGGCCACAGCCCTCTGCAAGGAGAACAACATGCCTATCTATGTATTCAATATGGACGTTGAAGGCAATCTCGCGAAAATGCTCTCCGGCGAGAATGTAGGCACCCTCGTGGACTGATCCTCTCAGCTCCCGCCAACTTTTAAAATCATATAATATCATCTGCATATGGAAGTAAAAGAATATCTCGACAATGCGAAAGACAATATGGAACTCGCCGTGGAATATCTCGACGACACCCTTTCGCACATCCGCGCAGGAAAGGCTTCTGCCAGACTTCTCGACGGCATCCGCGTTGACTATTACGGCTCACAGGCTCCTATCTCGAATGTGGCCAATATCTCCGTGCCCGATGCGAGAACCATCGCCATCACTCCCTGGGAAAAATCAATGTTCAAGGAGATCGAAAAGGCAATCATCAACTCAGAACTCGGCATCACTCCCGAAAACAATGGTGAAGTGATCCGTCTTTCCATCCCGCCGCTCACCGAAGACCGCCGCAAGCAGCTCGTGAAGCAGAGCAAAGCTGAAGCCGAGACTGCCAAAGTCTCCATCCGCAACGCACGCCGTGAAGCTATCGAGGGTCTGAAGAAAGAGATCAAGAAGGGTCTTAGCGAAGATGCTGAAAAAGACGCTGAAAACGATGTTCAGAAACTCCACGACAAATACATGAAGAAAATCGACGAGATTTTCGCTGCCAAGGAGAAGGAGATCCTCACCGTCTGATTTCTCCTGCACATACTCTCCTCATGACTCCGAAAGTTTCGGTAATAGTTCCGGTTTTCAACCATCAGGATTTCCTGCGCCAATGCATAGACAGTGTGTTGGCGCAGTCCTGTTATGAATGGGAGCTTCTGCTCGTCGACGACGGTTCCACTGATTCCTCACTCTCCATATGCCGCGAGGCAGCTCAATCCGACCAACGCATAAAAGTTCTACCCATACCCCACAGCGGAGTCTCCGCCGCCCGCAACAAAGGTATAGATGTGGCACGGGGGGAATTCCTGGCTTTTCTTGATGCCGACGATGTGCTGCATCCCTCCATGCTCTCCATCCTGCTCCAGGCCTGCGAGTCACAAGGCGCCGACATCTCGGCAGCGACCATATCCCGATTTCGCGAAAATGACTCGCCATCCTCATCACGGAAATGGAAGAGGGCAATAATGAATAATTACAATAATTCATCTTTTATCCATTACTCTGGGGAGGAGATGGCACTGCGTATGCTTTATCAGAAGGGAGCAGACGCCTCAGCCTGCGGAAAGCTCTTCAGACGCTCTCTCTTCGCTTCATTCCGCTTCCGTGAAGATATACGCTATGAAGACCTCGAACTTATCCCTAAAGTGGCCGCAAAGGCAAAACTCGCCTTTCAGAGCCCTATGCCTCTTTACTACTATTGCGAGAACACTCTCAGTTTCACCCACACCTTCTCTATGCAGAGAGCCGATGCACTGAAAGCCACAGCATCACTCAGAGAATATTTCAACATTCCGGATTCACCGCTTGCCCGTGCGGCAGCCGACCGTGAGCTCAGTGCCTCCTTCAATATCCTCTGCCTCATGGAATCCGGAAAAGACACTCTCTTATCTCCTGAAAGAGAGGAAGCGGAGATAATCTCAGAAACATGCATGAAAAAAATAAAGGAGCTGAGGATGCAATCGCTCCTCAACTCCAAAGTGCGTATAAAAAACAAACTCGGCATAACAGCCAGCCTGTTGGGAGGGAAAAGACTCCTTGCCTTTCTCGCCCGTATCTCAGGATCAAGATAAACCTCTCATACATCTATACATTAAGCGTACAGCTATACATTAAGGAAAGCTTTCTTATAATTCCTTCTGCATTCCTTTCATCCGTGAGGAAATATGCCACATGGCTATACCCGCGCTGACCGACACATTGAGCGAATGTTTCACTCCCGCCTGAGGAATCTCTATGACAGTGTCGGCAATATCCACAATGCGCTGGTCCACTCCTTTCACCTCATTTCCTACCACCAGAAGATATCTCTCACCATCCGTCACATCGAAATCCTGAAGAGAGACACTGTTGTGGGCCTGCTCGAGGGCACATATTTTCCATCCCTCCTCCTTCATTCTCAGAGCTTCGGCATATGGATCATCCACATGGCGCCAGTCAACGCTCTCCTCGGCTCCTAAAGCGGTCTTTGTTATCTCCGGATGCGGTGGACATCCTGAGATGCCACCCATCACCATCCCCTCCAGCAGAAAAGCGTCGGCCGTACGCAGCATGGCTCCGATGTTATACATGGAGCGCACATTGTCGGCCATCAGCACGAAAGGGAGTTTCCGTGAGAGTCTGTATTCCTTGAGACTAACACGGGTAAGTTCTATGATATCTTTCTTTTTGCGGTCGGTCATGACATGGAGAGCATGCGTTCTATGGGACGGAGAGCACGCTCCGCAATCTCAGGGTCAACATTTATCTCCGGTTTTCCGTCGCGCAATGCCTCATACACCTTTTTAAGGGTGTTCATCTTCATGTATTCACACTGGTTGCACTGGCACTCCGCATCCTCGGCAGGAGCCGCAAGGAAAGTCTTGGAGGGGCATTTGCGACGCATCTCGAAGAGTATGCCGCTCTCGGTCACCACTATATATTCCTGCGAGTCGTCTTTCTCAGCAAATTCAAGAAGAGCGGCTGTAGATCCCACTCTGTCGGCTATGATCTGAAGCGATCTGCGACATTCCGGATGCACAAGCACTTTAGCTCCGGGATGCTCTTTCTTCATCTCCATGATTTTATCGAGCGAGAAACGGTCGTGCACATGGCAGGCACCGTTCCAGAGCAGCATACAGCGTCCGGTGACGCTGTTTATATATTCTCCGAGATTATGGTCAGGTCCGAAAATTATCTTCTCATCCTCCGGGAGCTGCTCCACAATCTTGCGGGCGTTGCCCGAGGTCACCACTATATCTGTATGGGCTTTCACAGCCGCAGAAGTATTGACATAGCTTATCACTGTGTATCCGGGATGCTCCTTCACGAATTTCTCAAATTCCACGGGATCACAGCTGTCGGCCAGCGAACATCCCGCAGCCTCGTCGGGCACAATCACAGTCTTTCCGGGGCAGAGGATCTTGGCGGTCTCTCCCATGAAATGAACTCCACACATCACTATCACATCGGCATCGGTCTTCGCGGCCTGACGGGCCAGGGCAAGCGAGTCGCCGATGAAGTCGGCTATCTCCTGGATTTCATCACGCTGGTAATAGTGGGCCATGATCAGCGCGTTCTTCTCTTTCTTCAGGCGCGCAATCTCCTCTCTCAGGGCCTGCGGGGTGAGACTCTCGGACTGATTGTTCATTTTTGTTTATTATTTAATATAAATTTAAAATCTTAAAAAATATAATCAACAACAATAAAGGCTGTCAATAACCTCAAACAACTTTCCGCTCTGAAATTTGCATTTTTGAGTTATTGAACTTTAAGGCTGTCTTATAGTCAGGTTATCTACAGGGGGTGATGCTGAATATCAGAGGTTAGCCAACGTTATTTACACGCTGTAGATATCTGCAAAGTTAATAAATTTTCAGATTGGAGGGGGTGATTTGCTGTAGAAAAACCTGCTGATATCTGTAGATTGCACTGTAGAAAACTATCAGTAACTATCTCTTTGATTATTCAGATATGCGCAAAAGCCACATTCTCAATAAATTTTTATAAATTCAAATGAATATGGGAAATAGTTGTCAAGCTGTTTTCTTCGGCTTTTTATCGGCTTTTCTACGCGATTTTTACAAGTTTTCTACAAGTTATTGACAGGTTGGAATGGTTTAGGAAGGACCCGGACTGTTGCATCCGAATGGATTCAGGGATGCCAGAGAGGGGGTGAAAGACTGAAAAAAGCGGGAGGGAGAGATACGGCAGGGATGATGGAAACTGATATATATGAAAGCGGGGACACCGTATTTTCAGATACGACGACCCCGCAACATCAAGGTTACGAAAAGGTGATTCCCTTTTTTCTTTTTATAGGCAATATCGAACCTTGATTCGATATTGAATGTAAGTTTTGTTTTTTAGCACAGAATGTTTTTCATAACTTGCCTTGGCGGCTGTGTTCTTCCTTTTTTGGCAGGAAATAAATTAATCAATCTTTGATAATATAACCACTCAGGTGAGGCAGAGGTTCATTTCAGGATGAGATTTTAACCTTTAAAACTTTATTAAGTTAAAAGAGCCATACGCTTACACTGTGCGTACGGCTCTTTTCTCATTCCAGAAAGGATATTGTAGGAGATTACCCTTGTTTCTCTATTATTCTTTCAGGGATATTTCCTTATTAACGGGAGAGGAGTGTTCGTCCTTTCTCAATGGCCTGACGGTTGAGGGGGAGAAGGCCATGATGACGTTCCGGAAGTGATTTCTTGAGTCCTTTCATTACGTTCTCCATCGGGAGTTTGTAGGTCATGGCTTCAAGCAGCGCGCCCATCACCACCATGTTGTAGGCTTTTGAATTTCCGAGATCCATTGATGCCTCCATCGCGTTGATGGGTAGTATGGTGATGTCTGTGCGTGTCGGTTTCTTATGGATTCCCGAAGTGTCGTATATGAGCATTCCTCCGGGTTTCACACGAGGTGAGAATTTGTCGAGGCTCTGCTGGTTGAGGGCCACGACAATGTCATAAGTGTCGAGCACGGGCGAGGATATTCTCTCATCGGAGATGATCACTGTCACGTTGGCGGTTCCTCCGCGCTGCTCAGGTCCGTAGGATGGCATCCATGTCACCTCTTTTTCGTCCATGAGTCCGGAGTAGGCGAGTATCTTTCCCATGGAGAGCACTCCCTGTCCGCCGAATCCTGCTATTATTATCTCTTGGGTCATTTGTGCTGGCTTTTTAAATGTTCTTGAGGTCGCCGAGAGGATATTTCTCAAACATGTTCTGCTCCATCCAGACGTTGGAGTCGGCGGGCGACATTTTCCATCCGGAATTGCAGGTTGAAACTATCTCCACCACCGAGGTTCCTTTTTTGGCCATTGCATTCTCGAAAGCCTTTTTGAGAGCGGCTTTAGTCTTGCGCACGGCGGCTGGTTTATGCACGGCCTGGCGTGTCACGTAGCATGTGCCGTCGAGAATGGCCATGAGGTTGGTTATCTCGAGCGGGTGTCCGTTGAGGTCCACGCGTCGGCCATAGGGGGTAGTGGCGGTTTTCTGTCCTATAAGGGTAGTAGGAGCCATCTGTCCTCCGGTCATTCCGTAGATGGCGTTGTTTACGAACACCATCACTATGTTCTCGCCGCGGTTGGCGGCGTGGATACTCTCGGCGGTGCCGATCGCGGCCATATCGCCGTCACCCTGATAGGTGAAGACCACATCGTCGGGCCATAGACGGCTTACGGCTGTGGCCACGGCGGGCGCTCTGCCGTGGGCAGCCTCCACCCAGTCAACGTCCACATAGTTGTAGGCGAAGACCGCACATCCCACAGGTGATATTCCCACCGTGCGTTCGGTGATGCCGAGTTCAGAGATCACTTCGGCAAGGAGTTTATGAATCACTCCGTGGCTGCACCCGGGGCAGTAGTGCATGTTGGTGTCGATGAGGAGTTCAGGTTTTGAATAGACCTTGTTCTCCTCTTTCATTATATATTGCAGTTCCATTGTGTTCAGGCTCCTGTGTTATTCGGCATTGCCGGGTGTAACGTTAAATAACTTTGTCAATGCGTCGGCCACCTCCTGGGGACTTGGTATGATTCCTCCGAGGCGTCCGTAGTGTTCGGTCTTTATCCCGTCGCCCACGGCAAGCCGCACGTCTTCTATCATCTGTCCGGCGTTGAGTTCCACCACAAGTATCCCTTTTTTTCCCTGAGCCGCCTTTTTCACGGCATCAGTGGGGAAGGGCCAGAGGGTTATGGGGCGGAGAATACCGATTTTCACACCCTTTTCCGCAGCCAGCTCCTTCGCTTTGGCGCATATGCGGGCTATGGAGCCGAAAGCCACGATCAGATAGTCGGCGCCTTCGGTGTCGATCTCCTCCCAGCGGGTCTCGTTGGCCTGGATTTCGGCATATCTTTTCTGGAGACGGTTGTTGATGATCTCCATTTTGCTTGATTCGAGTTCGAGCGATGTGATCACGTTCTGTTTTCTCAACCCTTTTCTGCCGTTGGCGGCCCAGGGACACTGTTCTCTTATCTGCTCTTCGGTGCGGCGTGGACGTGGTTCGGGGAGCACTACCTTCTCCATCATCTGGCCAACAATTCCGTCGGCGAGGATCATGGCGGGGGTGCGGTATTTGAATGAGAGGTCGAAACCGAGAGCTGTGAAATCCACCATCTCCTGCACACTCGATGGGGCGAGCACTATGAGATGGTAGTCGCCATGTCCGCCACCCTTGGTGGCCTGGAAATAGTCGGCCTGCGAGGGCTGTATCGTTCCGAGGCCCGGGCCTCCTCTCATCACGTTGAGAATGAGAGCCGGGAGTTCCGCTCCCGCCATATATGATATACCCTCCTGCTTGAGGCTGATTCCGGGCGACGATGAGGATGTCATCACGGCTTTTCCGGAGGCTGCGCCGCCGTAGACCATGTTGATGGCGGCCACTTCGCTTTCGGCCTGCACCACGGTCATGCCTGTGGTCTCCCAGGGCATGAGTTCCTCGAGGGTCTCGAGCACTTCCGACTGGGGAGTGATAGGGTATCCGAAATATCCGTCGCAACCATATCTGATTGCGGCGTGGGCTATCGCTTCGTTGCCCTTCATGAGTCTTACCTCTTCTTTCATATCTTGGTAAAAATTATAGTCAGTCAGTTTTCACGCGATACACCTCTATGCATGCGTCGGGGCATACCCAGGCGCAGGAGCAGCAGCCGGTGCAGCTGTCGGGGTTGGCCATGAATGCGTAGTGGTATCCACGGTCGTTAACTTCATTGGGCTGTAGGGAGAGGGTGGAGGTGGGGCAAGCCACTACGCAGAGGTTGCAGCCCTTACACTTCTCGATGTTGACGCTCACGGCGCCTTTCACTTTAGCCATGTCTATGCTGTTATGGTCACGCCTTGGCGTGGTTGTTGTTCAGGATTCTGGATAGTTGTTCCATTCCGGCGGTGGCCGTGGCCTTTATGATGTTGACGCCGTGCATTCTCTGTGCGGCGGCCGCGGGATTGGGGTCGATATAGTAGATGGGAACTCCGGGACGCACATACTGGATGAGCGCGGCGGCGGGATATACGGCGAGAGAGGTGCCTATCACCACGAAGATGTCGGCTTCCTGTGCCCATTCTATTGCAAGCTCGATGTTGGGCACCGCTTCCTGGAAGAACACGATGTGTGGCCTCATGAGGTGTCCGTTCTTGCCGCGGGTCTCGGGAGTTGTCTCGAGATGCTCGAGGTCGAGGCTCTCCACATAATCCGGGTCTGACACCGAGCGCATCTTCATGAGCTCGCCGTGGAGATGAAGCACTCTCTTCTGCCCGGCACGTTCGTGAAGGTCGTCAACATTCTGGGTGATGACATAGACGTCGTAGTCCTTCTCGAGATCCACAAGAGCCTTGTGGGCGGCATTGGGCTGCTTTCCGATGAGGTCTTTTCTCCTGGCGTTATAGAAATCGTGCACGAGCTGTGGATTTCTCCGGAAACCGTCGGCCGAGGCCACATCCATCACGGGATGGTTTTCCCAGAGACCTCCGGCATCGCGGAATGTGGAGATTCCGCTTTCAGCACTGATTCCGGCTCCCGAGGATATCACTAATTTTGGTTTCTTCATAATCTAATGTCGTTGAGGAGCGATTGAAAATCTTCAGAGGCGAATTTAAGCTAAAAAAATGGATTTTCAGTTATAATTGCACTTAAAGAATGATAAATGTGCAATAATTGTTTAAAGCCACTGGCGATAATTGCACACTATTTAAAAATATATGCATTGAAATACGGTTCTTTTTCACAATTTCAGTAATTTTGCATTATGGAAGCCGAAGATTTCGACATTCGCGACCAGCAGGTGCGCGACACGGAAAAAGATATAGAGAAAGCGCTGCGTCCGCTGGCCTTTCATGATTTCAGCGGACAGGACAAGATCATTTCCAATCTGCAGGTGTTCGTGCAGGCCGCACGTCTCCGCGGGGAGGCTCTTGACCATACACTTCTCCATGGCCCTCCGGGTCTTGGAAAGACCACACTCTCCAACATTGTGGCCAATGAGCTTGGAGTGGGTTTCAAGGTCACCTCGGGGCCTGTGCTCGACAAGCCGGGTGATCTCGCGGGTATTCTTATGAGCCTTGAGCCTCACGATGTGCTCTTCATCGATGAGATCCACCGTCTGCACCCCATAGTGGAGGAATATCTCTATTCGGCGATGGAGGATTACCGCATAGACATTCTTCTTGACAAGGGTCCGGGAGCCAAGAGCGTTCAGCTCACGCTTGCACCGTTCACACTAATAGGAGCCACCACACGCAGCGGTCTGCTCACGTCGCCGCTCCGCGCACGTTTCGGCATAAACTGTCATCTTGAGTATTACGACCATGAGGTGCTGAAGGCTATCGTGAAACGCTCGGCATCTCTTTTGAGGGTGGGAATTTCAGACGAGGCCGCACAGGAGATTGCTTTGCGCAGCCGAGGCACCCCGCGTATTGCCAACGCTCTGCTTCGTCGTGTGCGCGATTTCGCCATGGTGAAAGGGAACGGATTTATTGATATAGATATAGCCCGCCATGCGCTTGAGGCTCTGAATATCGACCGCTACGGTCTCGATGAGATAGACAACCGCATTCTGCTCACGATCATCGACAAGTTCAAAGGTGGGCCGGTGGGAGTCTCGACTATCGCTACGGCTCTCGGTGAGGATGCAGGCACTATTGAGGAGGTCTACGAACCTTTCCTTATCAAAGAGGGGTTCCTGAAGCGTACGCCACGCGGACGCGAGGCCACGGATCTTGCATATTCCCATCTGCAGCGCCGCAGACCGAACGAGCCCGGAAGTCTTTTTGATATAAATTCATAATTCATAATGCATAATTCATAAAATAGCTAATTTGGCTATTTTAGCTGAAAACATACAATGGCAGGAATAAAATCTTTGGTCAGAGACACAGCCGTCTACGGGTTGAGCAGTATTGTGGGCAGGTTTCTCAACTGGTGTCTCGTGCCTCTTTACGTATATATCTTTCCGACAGCTGAATATGGTGTGGTGAGCTATCTCTACGGCTTCACGGCTGTGGCGCTGGTGATCCTCAATTACGGTATGGAGACAGGTTTTTTCAGGTTTGCAAACCGGGAACCTGATCCGGAGAAAGTCTATACCACCTCGCTGATATCCGTGGGAAGCACCTCGTTGCTCTTCATATTGGCTCTGACGCTGTTTCTGCATCCTGTGGCCGATGCCATGCTTCTTCCTGGCGACTCGCTCTTCATATGGCTTCTCGGGGTGACAGTGGCTGTGGATGCTTTCTCGAATATACCTTTCGCATGGCTCCGTTATCGCAACAAGGCGTGGCTCTTCGCGGGAATCAAGCTGCTCAACGTGGCTGTGAATATCGCGCTTAATCTCTTCTTCCTGCTGGCTTGTCCGGTAATAGCGAAGCATTACCCCTCGCTTATATCCTGGTTTTATGATCCTCTCGGAGGAGATGCATTCGGAATAGGCTGGATTTTCGTGGCCAATATCCTGTCGACGATGATAGTGCTTCTCTGCCTGTTGCCCCAGGTGGCGGGTAGGAAATTTGTGTTCTCATGGTCTTTGCTGAAAAGCATGCTGGGCTATAGCTGGCCGCTGCTGATTTTAGGTGTGGCCGGAATTCTCAGCCAGAACATGGGACAGTTGCTCATACCGTATCTTTTCCCGCACAATGTGGAGGAGGCTCATGCTATGGTGGGCATATATGGGGCCAACATGAAGATCGCCATTGTTATGGTGATGTTTACCCAGGCTTTCCGTTATGCCTACGAACCATTTATCTTCGCTCAGGCCAGAGAGGCCGGAGAACAGAAGACAAAGGCATATTGCGATGCCATGAAATATTTCGTGATCTTCGCGATGTTCATATTCATGGGGGTTATGTTTTTCCTTCCGGTGCTTAAGCATTTCATCTCTCCGGCCTATTGGAGCGGACTTCGGGTGGTGCCGATAATGATGATGGCGGAGCTCTGTTTCGGAGTGTTTTTCAATCTCTCTCTGTGGTATAAGCTCACCGACCGCACCCGCTGGGGCATGTATTTCTCCCTCATCTGTTTCGCTGTGATGCTTGTGCTGAATCTCTGGTTTGTTCCTGCCATAGGCATTCCCGATGGTTACATGGGCTCGGCATGGGCCGCTCTGATCAGCTATTTCCTCGTGATGGTGCTGAGTTATTTTGTGGGCCGCCACTATTATCCTCTTCCCTATGAGCTCAAGACAATGGGCCGCTATGTATTCCTGGCTCTTGCCTTCTATCTTCTCGGGGAATGGATGGGAGAGGTGTCGCCCCTGTGGCTCGCATACATAGTGCGCACATTCTGCCTTGTGTTCTACGCAGGCATAGTCTTGAAAAACGAGAAGATTCTCAGTCGATCTCCTCGAGGTTGACGATATGGTTCACGATGGCATAGATGGTGAGTCCGCTCAGGGAGTGGATTCCCAGCTTATGGCTTATGTTCTTTCTGTGGGTCAGCACGGTGTGTACGCTTATAAAGAGACGTTCGGCTATCTCCTTGTTTTTCAATCCCCTCACGGCAAGCGCGACAATCTCCTTCTCACGCTCTGACAGGGATGCGTTTTCAGCGTTTTTCCCGGATTGTTCAGCCGGATGGTCGCCGTTGGTCACGTCCTCTTCGAGGCGTTTCACGGCCGGGACAAACAGACAGTTCTCCACCTCGCAGTGTCGCCGCAGATCGAATTCACACACGAAGATGTCATACATCATGTTGTTGAGAAGGTCGGAGGCGGTGTCGGGCTTATAATATTTTATAATGATATTTTTAAGTTCCTGAAGCTTGTGGTTAATGGATTCGTGGGACCGTGCGAACTGTTCTATCTCGAAGTCCGGGCGTTTGCGGCCTTTCAGGAGATCGTCAACATATGTGAAGATCTCGCGGTTTTCGTGATCCATGTGCAGCTTCACCTCACGGCTGTAGTCGTCATAGAATTTCACGATGAGTCCCACCACTTTGTTCACCTCCTTCACGTTGGTGCAGACTATGGCTTCGAGTAGTTTCCGTCGGATGGCGGGGAGCTGGAAATCGAGAAAATATTCGTGGGCGCGTTTCAGATAGTCCATAAGTGCGCTCACCGACACTTTTTCCACGAAAGCGTCGGCGGATTCCGGACCGTATTTTATGAAATTGGCCACGGCCACAAATGTGGAGGGATCCACGCCGTGAGCTTCGCAGACTTCCTTCACTGTCTTGTCTTCCACACCGAGTGGTATGCCGAAACGGCTCATCATCTGGAGCAGCGCAGGCTGCTGGCAGATGAGATCGAACATTTTCGATGAATTTGAATAGTAATCGGACATCAGACGGTGAAAATTGCGATGGGGATCAGAGGGTTATGAAGTCAGTTGGCGATTATGCCTTTCACACCTCCCACGAAGCATTCCACGGCTATCACCATGAGGATAAGACCCATGAGTCGCATCATCACGTTGTTGCCGGTATCGCCGAGGATTTTTGTAAGTTTTGTGGATGCGCGGAGAATAAGGAATGTGAAGAGATATATCACAGCGATGCTTCCGAGCAGTATCCCTTTCATAGCCCATGATCCTGCGGCGTCTTCCATGAGCATGATTCCGTTGGCGATGGCCGCGGGTCCGCAGAGCATGGGGATTGCCAACGGTGTGATAGTGATGTCGTTGGCATACATTTTCAGTTCGTCGTTGCTTACTTTCTCCTCATGATATTTTGCCTGGATCATGTCAAAACCGATCTTGAGGATTATGATGCCTGCTGCTATTCTGAAACCGTTGGTGGAGAGTCCGAAAATAGTGAAGAGCAGTTGTCCGCAGATTGTGAAACCCACGAGTATGATGAAGGCAATGATTGTGGCTCTGCGGGCTATGCGTTTGCGTTCCGCGTCGTCAAGACCCCGGGTCATGGAGAGGAACACAGGCATGGTGCCTAAAGGATTTGCCAGAGAGAAAAATGATGTCAGGCACACGAATGCGAAAGGCAACAGAGATTCCATATCAGTATTATGGGTTTTAGTTCAGGTTTAGATACTCGGCAAAGATAGTGAATATTTTCAATCTGTGCAAAGCTACGCAGAAATTGAATCTCCCTGTTGAATCTCCCGCAGAGATCGCGGAGGCGCAGAGAGCTACGCAGTATTCTTTGAGATTTTAGAGCTCGGAGAGGCTACGCAGCATTTTTCTGAGAGCGCAGAGAGTGGTTTGAGAACGCTATGTAGGGACATGCCTTTGGCATGTTTCAAAATCCCGGCACCCCATCCTGTAGGGGCGCAATAAATTGCGCCCGCCCGTCAAAACCCCAGTAGGGACGTGCCATGGCGCGTCCGCCCGTCAAAACCCCAGCAATCAGTAACCACCCGCCAGTCATATCTCCCGCAGAGAACCTTGTGGCTACGCAGTAATTGTGTCTCCCGCGGATAACGCGGAGGCGCGGAGGGCTACGCAGCATTTGAATCTCCCGCAGAGAGCGCGGAGGCGCGGAGGGCTACGCAGTAATCTTTGAGATTTTAGGAGATCGGAGAGGCTACGCAGTATTATTCCGAGGGCGCAGAGAGTGGTTTGAGAGCGCGGAGGTTGAGTGAGTTATGAGTCGTTAGTCACCAGTCATCGGTAGGGACATGCCTTTGGCATGTTTCAAAATTCCCGCACCCCGTCCTGTAGGGGCGCAATAAATTGCGCCCGCCCGTCAAAACCCCAGTAGGGACGCGCCATGGCGCGTCCGCCCGTCAAAACCACCAGCAATCAGTAACCACCCGCCAGTCATATCTCCCGCAGAGAACGTGTGGCTACGCAGTAATTGTGTCTCCCGCGGAGATCGCGGAGGCGCGGAGAGCTACGCAGTAATCTTTGAGATTTTTGGAGTTCGGAGAGGCTACGCAGCATTATTCTGAGGGCGCTGAGAGTGGTTTGAGAACGCGGAGGTTGAGTGAGTTATGAGTCGTTAGTCACCAGTCATCGGTAGGAACATGCCTTTGGCATGTTTCAAAATCCCGGCACCCCATCCTGTAGGGGCGCAATAAATTGCGCCCGCCCGTCAAAACAGAAATCAGTAACCACCCGCCAGTCATTTCTCCCGCAGAGATCGCGGAGGCGCGGAGAGCTACGCAGTAATTTTTGAGATTTTAGGAGCTCGGAGAGGCTACGCAGTATTTTTTTGAGGGCGCTGAGAGTGGTTTGAGAGCGCTGAGAGCGCGAAGCCTTGCTTCGCTGAGTGCACAATGCACAATGCATAATGCATAATAAAATCAATGTCATTCAAGACTTTAAAGTCCTTAAAGTCTTTAGAGACCTTAGAGACCCTAATGACCTTAACGCCCCTATCCTCTTTGCTCACGACTAAAGCACAAAGCCCTCAAATCTCTGCATTCTCAAAACCACCTCCTCTGCGTTCTTGGAAGAGGCGAAGGTAACTGATAGGGTCAGCGCGAAGCCTCCGCGAGCTTGGCTTCCTCAAAAATTACTGCGTAGCCCTCTGCGCCTCTGCGAACTCTGCGGGAGACATAAAATGCTGCGTAGCCATGACAATCTCTGCGGGAAATGCAAAAAAGAGATAGCCCGTGGGGACTATCTCTTTTTGTTTAACCCGTTTTTTTCACAATGATCAGGGCTACCGGGCGGAGGGGTATCTGTGCTGTCCTGCCGCCATCGGCCGAGGTCATTTTATCATCGACATGAATGATTCTGTTCCATTGGTCTGCTGGGGGATGATCACGAGTTCCTGACTGTCCATTGTCACCTGTGAACCCTTGATGGCTTTCACACCGGCGGCTGTGGTCTGTCCGTAGGAGGCTGAGAAGTTGCCGCTCTCGGTGTCACCCTTGATGATCAGGATATTATATGAACCATATCCGGTAGGTTCGGCGTATATCATAGCCATGTCACGCATATTGTTGGCGCCCACGATCATCTTGCGTACGGGAAGATTCTCGCTCTCGAAGATGAATTTCTCGCGATATGCCTGGATGTCATCTCCAGAAACGCTGATGGAGGCTGTCTTCATATTTTTGATGGCTGAATTATTGTCTACCATCACTTTCTGTGCCTTTGTCTCCGACATGCCGGAAAGCTTGGAGAGTGAGTTGTAGGCGTCGGCAAGAGATGTTCTTGCAAAACCGGTGAGGCTGACAGCCATTATTGCCACGAGGGTAAGGAATAACTTTTTCATAATCTTATTTTTTTGATGTTTTTTCAAATTTTGATTTTGAGAGAGAGCGGATGGACTCAGCTATTTTATTATCAGCTGTTTCGGCTGTTTACTCCACAACTTCCATTGTGATGAACTCCACTACATCCACCTGGGGAGTCACTGCCATGATGAGCTGATCGCCTTCCATGCTTACTTCGCAGTTTCTGATTGCTTCCACACCTGCCTGAGAGGTCTGTCCGTAGGCTGCTGTGTAACCGCCTTTCTTTGTGCCGAGGAGGAAGAGAACGTTATATGTTCCGTCTTCTGAGGGCTCGGTAAACGCACATGCCATTTCATCCTGGTTGTTGGCGCCGATGAGCATGTTTACGATAGGAAGGCTCTCAACGGTGTAGACAAATTCCTGAGCGTATTTAGGCGATTTGATGGAGACGCTCTTGAGATTGGTGATAGCCGTGTTGGGGCTGATCTGAACCTGGTCGATGCTCTTCTCCTGCATTCCGGGAAGATTTACGAGTCCTGAATAGGCGTCGTTGAGAGAGATCTGGGCCATGCCTGCGAGGCTTGTTGCCACGATAGCGATGAGAGTAAGGAATAACTTTTTCATAATTCTTGATTTTTAGCGTTGTATTAAACTTATGCTCTTCAAACAACGCAACTTCCCGTTTGGATTGCTCAAAGTGAAAAAAAAAATAAAAAAGCCCCCTTTTTAACAGTTTTGACCCAAATTAACTTAAAACGGCACCCGATTTCAGACTTCCGCAGAGCATAATGAAAAGGTGCAGCTTCTTGCGTATGTGCGGTTTATTCGCTAATTTTGCCGAAACATACTTTTTTACGCTATGGTCTATCGTTACGACTATCTCGTGATCGGCTCCGGCATCGCCGGCATGAGCTTCGCTCTTAAAGCCGCCAAACATGGCAAAGTAGCCATTATCTGCAAATCCACCCTTGAGGAGGCAAACACTTTCTTTGCGCAGGGTGGTGTGGCCAGCGTCACCGACCTGACAGTTGACAATTTCGAAAAACACATCCAGGACACCATGATCGCCGGTGACTGGCTCTCCGATCCCGAGGCTGTGCGCCTCGTGGTGGAGAACGCGCCTTCGCAGATCAGGGAGCTTATCGGCTGGGGCGTGAACTTCGACAAGAAGGAAGACGGCTCGTTTGACCTTCACCGTGAAGGCGGACACTCCGAATTCCGCATTCTCCATCATGCCGACAACACGGGTGCCGAGATTCAGACCTCGCTCGTGGAGGCCGTGAGAAACAATCCTGACATCGACATCTTCGACAATCATTTCGCCCTTGAGATCATAACCCAGCATCACCTCGGGAAGATAGTGACCCGCCGCACGCCCGACATCACCTGCTACGGCGCTTATATACTGAACGAGGAGACCGGAAACACCGACACATTCCTGGCAAAGGTGACAGTTATGGCCACAGGAGGCGTGGGTGCTGTCTATACTACTACCACCAACCCTCTGATTGCCACCGGCGACGGCATAGCGATGGTGTATCGCGCCAAGGGCACTGTGAAAGACATGGAGTTCATTCAGTTCCATCCCACGGCCCTTTATCATCCCGGCGACCGTCCCTCTTTCCTGATCACGGAGGCCATGCGTGGCTACGGGGCCGTGCTCCGCAATCTCGACGGCGAGGAATTCATGCAGAAGTATGACCCGCGTCTCTCGCTGGCACCCCGCGACATCGTGGCCCGTGCCATCGACTCCGAGATGAAGCTTCACGGCACAGACCATGTATATCTCGACGTCACCCACAAGGACCCCGAGGAGACCAGACGCCATTTCCCTAATATATATGAGAAATGCCTCTCGCTCGGCATAGACATCACAAAGGATATGATCCCCGTGGCTCCCGCAGCCCACTATCTCTGTGGCGGAATAAAGGTAGACACCAACGGAGAGTCGTCGATCAGGCGTCTGTATGCCCTTGGAGAGTGCAGCTGCACAGGTCTGCACGGCGGCAACCGTCTTGCATCCAACTCTCTGATAGAGGCTGTGGTATATGCCGACGCGGCTGCCCGTCATGCCGTGGAGGCTGTGAAGGGATATGATTTCCGCACGGATGTGCCTGAATGGAACGACGAGGGCACTGCCCATCCTGAAGAGATGGTGCTCATCACGCAGAGCGAGAAGGAGGTAAACCAAATAATGGGTTACTACGTTGGAATAGTACGTTCCGACCTGCGCCTCGACCGCGCGTGGAACCGTCTTGACATCCTCTATGAGGAGACCGAGAAACTGTTTAAGGTGAGCAAGCCGAGCCGTGAACTCTGCGAGCTCCGGAATATCATCAACGTGGCTTACCTGATCATGCGCCAGGCGCGTGAACGCAAGGAGAGCCGCGGACTGCATTTCACTGTAGACTATCCGCACGTAAGTCGTTAGTTTTTAGTCGTCAGTCATTAGTTATTAGCTGATATGGCTGTATTAGCTAAGTTGGTTATAACAGCTGTAAAACTAAGAGACTAAAAAACTAAAGGCTGAAAGACTACAATTAAATCAAGCAAATGAAAAGAATAAAGACCAAAGCCCTCCTTTTTCCGGCCCTCATGGCCTGTATGGGGATCTCCCTCGCGGCTTCTTCCGCGCCGGAACCCCCGGAAAGCCACGATGCTGCCGTTGCCCGCAATCTCAACACCTTCAACGCTATCGTGAAGGAGATTGAGATGAACTATGTAGACACCATCCGTCCGAAGGAGGCTTTTGATGCCGCTATCGGTGCGCTGCTCTCTACGGTCGACCCCTATACGGAATATTATGATGCCGAAAAGAGGTCTGATCTCACGAAGCTCACCACCGGTCAGCTCAACTATGGCGGTATCGGGTCTTTTATCATGACCCGCGACAGCGCTTCCTATATCTCCGAACCGATGAAAGGGGCTCCCGCGGCAACAGCCGGCATACGCTCGGGCGACAAGATAATCATGGTTGATTCAGTCAACACCTCACGCATGACCTCCGATGAGGTTACCAAGCTTCTCCGCGGAGAGGCCGGAACCCCTTTGAAGGTTACCGTCTGCCGCCCTTATGTCACCGACTCAATCCTCACTTTTGAGCTGACAAGGGGTAAGCTTGTGGAGCCATCCGTGCCTTACTGGGGAGTGGTGGACGGTAATACCGGCTATATACGCATCACCCAGTTTATAGACAAGACCGACCGCGATGTGACGGAGGCTCTCGAGGCTTTCAAGAAGAATCCTGACGTGAAGCAGATCGTTATCGATCTTCGCGGAAATGGCGGCGGTCTGCTGGAACAGGCCGTAGACCTCGTGAGCAACTTCCTGCCGAAAGGCACCGAAGTGTTGCGCACACGTGGCCGCGATGCCTCTTCCGAGAAGATCTACAAGACCACACGCACGCCGATGTTTCCCGACATCCCTCTCGCTGTGCTCATCGACGGAGGTTCGGCTTCCGCTTCGGAGATTACCGCCGGATCGCTTCAGGATCTCGACCGTGCTGTGCTGATTGGCAGCCGCAGTTATGGCAAGGGACTCGTGCAGACCACAATGCAGCTCCCTTACGATGGCCTGCTGAAAGTTACTGTGTCGAAATATTATATCCCATCGGGGCGCTGCATCCAGGCTCTTGACTATTCCCACCGTAATGCCGACGGCAGTGTGGCCCGCACTCCCGATTCCCTCACAAACGTGTTCAAGACCCTTCACGGGCGCGAGGTGAGAGATGGAGGTGGTCTGAAACCGGATGTGGAGATGGACTGGGGACAGGTGAGCCGGCTCACTTATAATCTGGTGCGCGATCTTTTCACCTACGACTATGCCAACAAGTATGCCAACACCCATCCGTCCATTCCCGATGCCTGGGATTTCGAGATCACCGATGAGATATTTACGGATTTCAAGAATGGCATAGACCCGAAGAAACTGAAATATGACAAGGTGCTCGACGAGATTCTCAAGGAACTCCGTAAGACTGCCGACGAGGAGGGTTATCTCACGGATGAGACCACAGCATTGCTCGATTCTTTGTCGCCCAAGCTGACCCATAATCTCAACCACGACCTTGACAGAAAGAGGGATGAGATTTCCGAATATCTCGGAGCCGAGATTGCCACCCGCTACTATTTCGACCAGGGAAAGATTCTCCAGCAGCTCAAATATGACAAGGCATTCAGCAAAGCCCGCGAGATTCTCTCCGACCCCCAGAAACTGAACGAATACCTCTCCAAAAAATAAAGACAGGGAGCCGGGTCTGAAACCGTTAATGCTTTTTTGACGGGCGGACGCAATTTATTGCGTCCCTACAGGGCTATATAAATGGTGATTGATAATGAATTTACTGGAAGCTGACGCTCTTTTTGCTACGCCGGCGCGCATTGAGGCGCTTGCGGCTCTTATCGATGACAGTGAAGCCCGGCGCATTTTGTTGCCGGGCTTGCGCGGTTCCGCACCGGCTCTGCTCTTCGCGGCACTCCCCGCACGCAAGCATCCTTACATAATAGTGGCTGATGATCTCGATGATGCGGGATATATCTACCATGACCTCTGTCAGACCGCCGGAGCCGACAAAGTGGCCATCTTCACTTCCGGTTACCGGCGCGACATAAAGTACGGTCAGGTGGATCCACCCTCGCAGATACTGCGCACTGAGACCCTCGACGCCTGGAGCCGTAAAGACCATCCCCTGTGGGTGGTGACATATCCCGAGGCTCTTGCAGAGACTGTGCCGTCGAAGAAAGGGCTTGCCGACAACACGCTGACACTCACAGCCTCACGCAAGTGTGACATGCACGCCACATGCGTGCGACTGCGCGAACTTGGATTCAGGGAAGTGGACTATGTCTACGAGCCCGGACAGTTTGCCGTGCGCGGTTCCATACTTGATGTCTACTCCTACTCCGGAGAACTCCCTTACCGCATCGACTTCTTCGACGATGAGATCGACACCATCCGCGCGTTTAATGTGGAGACCCAGCTCTCCGAGAAGAAGTTGAAAAGCGTCTCCATAATCCCCGCGAACCCTGCGGGTGCGGCTGCCGACAAATGTTCGCTTCTGGAATTCACGGATCCCTCCACTCCGGTGTTCTGTCGCTCGTTCCTTCACCTCGAAAGCCGAATAAAGGCCATTGCAGAGGAGACCATCTCCGAGAATGTGGCCGTCACCGGCGAGGGCGACGTCCATGCCATGGAGAATGTGGTGAATCCGGAACTTTTCATCAGGCGTCTCGAATCGATGAAGCGCATAGAGTTCCCGTCGGTCTCTTCAGAGAGCATCCGCGAGGAGGATATTCATGTGCTCCCGTTCTCGACCTCGCTTCAGGCCCTCTATCACAAGAATTTCAACCTTATTGCCGAGTCGTTGACGAAGTTTATCGACGAGGGCTACCGCATACTCATACTCAGCGACACTCCCTATCAGACCGACCGCCTGAAAGCTATCTTCGAAGACCGCGGCGACAAGATACAGTTCACCCCCGTCTCTCATACGATCCATGAGGGGTTTGTGGATCACGACCGCAAAATCTGTTTCTTCACCGATCACCAGATCTTCGACCGCTTCCATAAATACAACCTCAAGAGCGACCGCGCGCGCGGCGGAAAGCTTGCCCTCTCGCTCAAGGAGCTTCAGCAGATCGAGGCCGGAGACTATATCGTGCACATCGACCATGGAATAGCGCGCTTCGGCGGACTCGTGAAGACCGACGTGAACGGACATCCACAGGAGATGATAAAGCTCCTTTTCCAGAACGACGACATTGTGCTGGTGAGCATCCATGCGCTTCACAAACTCTCGAAATACCGTGGAAAGGAGGGTGTGCCGCCGAAGATCAGCAAACTCGGTTCGGGAGCATGGCAGAAGCTGAAAGACCGCACGAAGAGCAAGATGAAGGATATCGCGCGCGACCTTATCAGGCTTTATGCCGCGCGGCGCGAGGAGAAGGGTTTTGCGTTTGCCCCCGACTCCTATCTTCAGCATGAGCTCGAGGCAAGCTTCATATATGAGGATACTCCCGACCAGCTCAAGGCCACACAGGATGTGAAGGCCGACATGGAATCTGCGCGGCCCATGGACCGCCTTATCTGCGGCGACGTGGGTTTCGGAAAGACGGAAATCGCCATCCGTGCGGCTTTCAAGGCTGCCTGCGACTCCAAGCAGACCGCTGTGCTCGTGCCCACGACGGTGCTCGCCATGCAGCATTATCATACGTTTCGCGATCGCCTGAAAGACCTCCCGGTGAGGGTGGAGTTCATATCCCGGGCCAAGAAACCGAAGGAGGTGAAGCAGATTCTTGCCGATCTTGCAGAAGGGAAGGTAGACATCATCATAGGCACCCACAAACTCATAGGCAAGAGCGTGAAATTCAAGGACCTCGGTCTGCTGATTGTAGACGAGGAGCAGAAATTCGGTGTGGCGGTCAAGGAGAAGCTCAAGCAGCTGAAGGTGAATGTCGACACCCTGACCATGAGTGCCACCCCCATTCCGCGCACTCTGCAGTTCTCGCTGATGGGTGCCCGCGACCTTTCGTCGCTCAACACTCCCCCCTCCAACCGTCAGCCTATCGTGACCAATGTCTCCCTCTTCGATGATGACGTGATCAGGGAGGCCGTGAATTTCGAGCTGAGCCGTAACGGACAGATATTCTTCATATCCAACCGTATAGAGAATCTTGACACTATTGAGAACACCCTGCGCCGCCTCGTGCCCGGAATCCGTATCGTGAAGGGGCATGGGCAGATGCCTCCGGAGCAGCTCGAGAAGGCTATTCTCGATTTCGCTGCCCATGACTATGACGTGCTCCTCTCCACGACAATCGTGGAGAACGGCATTGATATGCCCAATGTGAACACCATCCTTATCAACAATGCCCAGAACTTCGGTCTCAGCGAGCTTCATCAGTTGCGCGGACGCGTTGGCCGCAACAACAAGAAGGCTTTCTGTTATCTGCTCACCCCTCCGGGGAATCCTCTCACCCCTGTGGCGCGTCGGCGTCTTCAGGCCATCGAGAATTTCAGCGACCTCGGAAGCGGCATACACATAGCCATGCAGGACCTCGACATACGCGGTGCCGGGAACCTTCTCGGAGCCGAGCAGAGCGGATTCATAGCCGACCTCGGATATGAGGCTTATCAGAAGATACTCAAGGAATCTGTGCTCGAGCTGAAGACTGAGGAGTTTGCCGATACGTTTGACGATCTCACGCAAGGTAAGGAGGAGGAGTTTGTGGCCGACTGCACGATCGAGAGCGATCTGGAACTGCGGCTACCCCCGGAGTATGTTCCCCAGGAGAGCGAGCGCATAAGTCTTTATCAGCAGCTCGACAATATGGAGAAACCGGAGGAGACCGAGCGTTTCCGCGCGCATCTGAAGGACCGTTTCGGCACGATACCCGCCATCACGGAGGAGCTTATAAAGGTGGTGCCGCTGCGTATGGCGGCACGCCGTCTCGGCATAGAGCGTCTGGCCTTGAAAGGTGGAAAGATGAGGGTGTTCTTTGTGGGCGACGACAACAAGGCATACTATCAGAGCGCCGCCTTCGGAAAAGTGCTGGGCTATCTGCAGCGCAATCCCTTGCGCTGCAACATCCGGGAAGTGAACGGAAAGCGCAGCTTCCTGATCTCCGACGTAAAGGACGTAACCACCGCCCTCGACATCCTGACCACAATGGAAACCGCATAACCAACCGAATGCAATCCAATGCACAATGCTGAATGCAATCCAATGCATAATGCAGAATTAGCTGCGCTCAAGCTAAAGCAAGTCACAATGCTAAATATCATGGCTACGCAGCAAGCAAATCTCCCGCAGAGATTGTGTGGCTACGCAGCACTTGGGTCTCCCGCAGAGATCGCGGAGGCGCTGAGGGCTACGCAGTAATCTTTTTGAGATTTTTGGAGATCGGAGAGGCTACGCAGTATTTTTCCGAGAGCGCTGAGAGTGGTTTGAGAGCGCTGAGGTTGAGTGAGTTATTAGTCGTTAGTCACCAGTCATCGGTAGGGACATGCCTTTGGCATGTTTCAAAATCCCGTCACCCCGTCCTGTAGGGGCGCAATAAATTGCGCCCGCCCGTCAAAACCCCAGTAGGGACGCGCCATGGCGCGTCCGCCCGTCAAAACCACCAGCAATCAGAACCACCCGCCCGTCATATCTCCCGCAGAGAACCTTGTGGCTACGCAGTAATTGTGTCTCCCGCGGAGAACGCGGAGGCGCAGAGGGCTACGCAGTAGTTTTTTGAGATTTTTGGAGATCGGAGTGGCTACGCAGCATTTTTCTGAGTGCGCAGAGAGTGGTTTGAGAGCGCTGAGGGCACGAAGCCTTGCTTCGCCGAATAGATAAAGATCTGTATTTCTCAGATCTTTAGGGTCCCTAAGGTCTCTAAAGTCCCTAAAGACCTTAAGGACCCTAATGACCTTAACCACCGCCCCTATCCTCGTTGCTCACGACTAAAGCATAAAGCTCTCAAATCTCTGCTTTCTCAAAACCACCTCCTCTGCGTTCTTGGGAGAGGCGATGGTAACTGATGGGGTCAGCGCGAAGCCTCCGCGGGCTTTGCCTTCTCTAAAACTACTGCGTAGCCCTCCGCGCCTCCGCGCCCTCTGCGGGAGACACAATGCTGCGTAGCCCCACGCCCTCCGCGGGGGGAATATTTATTTTCAGCTTAATTGTTTCATTTCTTGGAAACAATTTGGTAACTTTGCAGTGTTATATGACTGAAAGATGGAAGCAACCAGATTAAACATCCTATTTACCGATGAGGCTAAGGCATTCGTCCTGTCACTCCCCGAAAAGGTCCAGAAAAAAATCACCTTCAATATCCGCAAAGTCGAGGGTGGCAAAATCGATAAAGACCTTTTCAAAAAGCTCAATGATGATATTTGGGAGCTTCGCACTTCTTATAACGGAATATGCTACCGTCTGTTGGCCTTTTGGGATAAGGAACGCCGGGCATTGATAATCGCCACTCATGGATTTGTAAAGAAAACGTGGAAAGTTCCTCAAAAGGAAATTGAAAAAGCGGAAGCTATTATGAAGCAGTATTACAGCAACGAATAAAATTCAAAAGATATGGCAAAAATGAATCTGACCCCGGCAAGTGAACTCGTTGACGAGGTCTGGGGAAAAATCGGAACCCCTGAGCGTGATGAAATGGAAGCGCAGCTCAAGGAAGAACTTAACGCTTATTTCATCGGCGAAGCCATAAAAAAAGCACGTCAGGCTCAGAATCTCACTCAAGAAGAATTAGGAGAACGTATAGGAGTGCAACGAGCGCAGATTTCAAGACTTGAAACGGGAAAGAGCGTCATCACCCTTCCGACAATGAGTCGCGTGTTTAGGGCATTAGGCATCAAGTCCGGCGTTCTTGAATTAGGAAATCTCGGAAAGGTGGCACTTTGGTAGTGCTGACTCACACTCCTTCCTGCAGAGAACCTTGTGGCTACGCAGTAATTGTGTCTCCCGCGGAGAACGCGGAGGCGCAGAGGGCTACGCAGCATTGGAATCTCCCGCGGAGAACGCGGAGGCGCAGAGGGCTACGCAGCATTGGAATCTCCCGCAGAGATCGCGGAGGCGCGGAGGGCTACGCAGTATCTTTTTTGAGTTTTTGGGAGTTCGGAGAGGCTACGCAGTATTATTCTGAGGGCGCTGAGAGTGGTTTGAGAGCGCGAAGCCATGCTTCGCTGAATGAAGATTAAATCTGTATTTGTAAGGTCTTTAAGGTCTCTAAAGTCCCTAAAGACCTTAAGGACCTTAATGACCTTAACCACCGCCCCTATCATCGTTGCTCACGACTAAAGCATAAATCTCTCAAATCTCCTTTTTCTCAAAACCACCTCCTCTGCGTTCTTGGTAGAGGCGATAGTAACTGATAGGGTCAGCGCGAAGCCTCCGCGGGCTTTGCCCCCTCAAAAAACTACTGCGTAGCCCTCTGCGCCTCCGCGCCCTCTGCGGGAGACCACAATGCTGCGTAGCCAGGATATTCTGCATTATGCATTTAGCATTATGCATTCAGCGAGGCAAGGCTCTCCGCGTCTCCGCGCACTCTGCGGGGGAGCAATCGTTTTGCGATGCGGAAATTTTTTTGTTAAAAATTTGTTTGTTTTAAAAATATTTTATAATTTTGGCTCATGATTATTGCTCACATGAGCTTTTATCATACCTATATATACTTATCGACCCTGACGACTTGCTTAGACAGTGTCGATGACTTGTCTTTTAATTCTTAAAAACCTACAGATAACGCTGAATCTAATATCAGATATCCGACTCAAACATTAACTGAATGCCTCACAGCTTTTTCAGTTTCCGGTTATCCTATTATTTTTAGCCTACAAACAAAAAATTGAACACCCCTCTTCTCCCTCACCTGTTACCCTCCGTGAACTCGTTTGCGGAAGGTTATTCTTGCCAATAACCAATTTTAATCTAACATTTTAATAAATCTCTATTATTCACTAAAAACTAAACCTATGAAACAGAAACTATTTCTAGGTGCACTCCTCTTCGGAACACTTGCCCTTGGAGGATGCGTAGACGACACCGAGTCGCAATCAGTACAGGACGTGCGTAAGGCCAAAGCCGAGCAGCTCAAATCTCTCGCAGCCCTTAACGATGCCAATGCACAGGCCGCTCTTATCACAGCCAACGCAACAAAAGCAGCTCAGGAAGCAGAAGCTGAGTATAAAAAAGCTTTAGCAGCTGTTCAGGAGGCTCAGGCAGCTCTTATTGCCGCTCAGACAGAGAGCGCTAAGGCTGCAGCTATGCAGGCTCTTGCTAATGCAGAGAGAGCAAAAGCACAGGCTGCTGCTGATCTTCAGACCATCGCAGCTCAGCTCGAGATTGACCTTCTTAATAAGAAGAAAGATCTTCTGATTGCTCAGCAGCAATATGAAGAGGCTCTAAAAAATAATGATGTTAAGAAACAGCAGGAGCTCGAAATACTTTTCTCAGATTATAAGGAAGCTCAGGAGGCACTTCTTCATGCACAGTACTTACTTGCTCAAGACGAAATTCTTCTTGCCAAGGCTAAGGCAGGTATCATAACTAAGAAAGAAGCAGTTGAGGAAGAGATTAAAGGCCTGAACAATGAGATTGCTGATCTTCTTTCAGATATTGCCGAAAATCAGGCATATATCGATACATGGAAGGAATATGTAGAAATGACACCTGAACAAGCAGAGGCTGCTAAGCTGAAAGCTAATCAGGAATGGATTGCCCTCAACAAAAAATATCAGGCTGCTCAGGCAGAAGTTACTTCTGCAGCCGAAGCATTAACAGCGGCAGAATTTACCATGCAGAATTCTGACTATGCAAATGCAGTAAGTGAAATCCGAAACTTCCGCGCGAATTCACCTGAATATGGTCAGACTGAATCCAGCGTTCGTGTAGAGTATGTCTATGAATCCAGCACATATGCACCTAAGGAAGCACGTGGATTCTATTGTGCTGTGATCACTGAATATGGTGAGACAAACTGGAGTAATGGTAATTTCGATGTAGTAGAAAGAACATATGTTCCTTTGTTCTCCAATGTTGATCGTGATCAGGAAGGTTTGAAATATACTATCGATGGTCAGGAAAGTGTGGTTAACTACAATGTTGTTAATGCATATTACGACTATGTGGCAGGAAGCTTTGCTAAGGCGATGCCCGCTGTAGAAAAGGTTCTTGCACGCAATGAAAAACAGCTTGCTGATTACACAAAATATTATGAAGAGGCCGTTAAAAATCAGGCTGAAGCACAGAAAGCTTATGACGCAGCTGTAAAGGCAGATACTGACCTGAAGGCTGCTCAGGAAGCCTATAATGATGCTGTAACAGCTGAACGTGACGCTATTGAAGCTCAGAGAAAGGCTCAGGCTGCTGTTGATCAGGCAGGTGCTGAAGCAACAGACGCTCAGAAGAAAGCTCTTGATGACGCTAAGGCTGCTTCAAAGACAGCAACTGAGGCAAGAGAAGCTGCTTACGATAAATTTGAAGAAGCTAACGATGCAGCTCAGGAAGCCGGAAATGTTAATGACAAGCTTAAAGATCTTAACACTTGCAAAGCTAGTGCTCTTAGCTGGTTGGAGGCTAAGAATTATGCAGAGAATGAGGTCGATGCTGACAAGGAATTCCTTGCTGAGGTTAAGGCCAACTCTAAGGCAATTGAAGATGGCGTAGATAGCAACAAGGCTAACATTAAGGCTTATAATGATGCATCTCTTGCAAAAGCAAAGACTGAGGTGGCTGAGAAGGAAGCTGAAAATGCAGCAAGTGTGAAGAAAGCTGAATATGATGCTATTGCGGCAACAGTTCTTGAAGGAGCAGGTGGTAATATTAATGTTGGACAGGAAGTAGCTGCTAAGGAGAATCTGATAAAAGAATGGAATACTAAAATTGAAGGAAAGAAAGCTGAAATCGCTGCTAAGGAGAAAGAACTTGCTTCCGACAAGTGGGATTATGAGCCAGTTGAAGGCACAACCATAAAGGATCTTGAGAATAAGATTGCTACTCGCAAAGCATATGTAGAAACACTTCAGGCTAAGTTTGACGCTGCCAAGGCTGCTCTTGACAAAGCAATGGAGGCTCCCACAACTCCTGAAGCACCTGAGACTCCCGCTGAGTGAAAAGTCCTAAGAAACGGCAAATAATTTAAAAGTGTAAAAGAATGAAAATGTTTAAACTTTTGGTTTCAGCCGTTCTACCCATGATGTGTCTTACCGTTGCCGCTCAAAACAGCGACAACACCCCGGTGAAGGGTGATTGGACCGTCGGTGCGACGGTAGGATACAATAGTTTTACAAACGTCACCGCCCAACCGGGCAATCTCACCGATTACGAGGCCTCAGCCATCGGCAGCCTCTGGAGCAACAAGAAGCTCATGGTGGGTATCGAAGCCGGATACTTCGTGAGTGACAACTGGAAACTAAGTCTGGGAGGAGGACTGAACTTCACCCACAACCCGGGTTATGCAGATGTGCCCGGCACGATCGACGAGTTCACACCCGAGGGTGACATGATGGGAGAGATCCCCAACTATCGTGCTGTAGCAAGCCAGTATTCTTGCAACTGGAACGCTCACCTGGGCATCGACCGCTATTTCTCACTGAAAGGTATCGACAACCTTATGTGGTACGCCGGTCTGCGAGTAGGCATGGCTTATGCCCTCAACGAGCAGAACTACGACGAGTGGACCTCAATGGGTAAGTCGGTAGGTGAGACCTGGAGCCTGCGTGGCGCCCTTAACATCGGCATCGACTATTATGTGCTTCCCGCAATGTATGTCGGCGCAAGTGTTAATCCCTTCGCTTACTCCTACAACATGACAACCTACAAACCGCAGGCCGGTTTGAAGAACCTGGAGGCCGACAGCCATGATTTCTCAATCCTGGCAGCTCCGACCCTCCACATAGGTTTCAAGTTCTAAGACGATAAGTAATACTGAAAAAGGCCGTGTCAACAGACACGGCCTTTTTTTGTGTTTCCCGCGGGAGATTGTTTGGCTACGCAGCATTATAGGTATCCCGCAGAGGGCGCGGAGGCGCTGAGGGCTACGCAGTAGTTTTTGAGGATGCAAAGCCCGCAGAGGCTCCGCGCTGACCCTATAAGTTACCATCGCCTCTGCCAAGCCCGCAGAGGAGGTGGTTTTGAGAAAGCAGAGATTTGAGGGCCCCAAGCTTTAGTCGAGAGCAAGGAGGATGGGGGCGGTTGTTAAGGTCTTTAATGTCTTTAGGGTCTTTAAGGACTTTAGGGACTTTAGAGACCTTACAAATACAGATTTAATCTTCATTCGGCGAAGCATGGCTTCGCGCTCTCTGCGCTCTCAAACCACTCTCTGCGCTCTCGGAAAAATGCTGCGTAGCCTCTCCGAACTCCCAAAAACTCAAAAAAGATACTGCGTAGCCCTCCGCGCCTCCGCGTTCTCTGCGGGAGATATGACTGGCGGGTGGTTCTGATTGCTGGGGTTTTTGACGGGCGGGCGCGCCATGGCACGTCCCTACTGGTGGTTTTGACGGGCGGGCGCAATTTATTGCGCCCCTACAGGACGGGGTGCCGGAATTTTGAAACATGCCAAAGGCATGTCCCTACATAGCGTTCTCAAACCACTCTCAGCGCTCTCAAAATAATACTGCGTAGCCTCTCCGAGCTCTAAAAAACTCAAAAAAATTACTGCGTAGCTCTCTGCGCCTCCGCGCACTCCGCGGGAGGTTCAGATGCTGCGTAGCCACATGCTCTCTGCGGGAGATTTACTTGCTTCGTAGCTACAAGGTTCTTCGCGGGGGATGGAGTTGTTTTGTGAACTATCTTTCTGAATTCTTGGTTCTTTTAATATAAAATCTTATATTTGCATTGAAAATCAGAATGCTGTATGAGAAAGGAATTGGGTAAATGGCTCATGGATATTGCCAAATATATAATCACTGCTGTTGTGCTTTCATCAGTATTCGGTGAGATAGAATCCTGGGCCATGTATGTAGCGGGGGTTGTTTCTGTTGGTGCGACTCTTTTTGTCGGGTTATATCTTGTCTCAGACAGACCATTAAGATTAAAAAAGAATAAAAACGATAAAACTAAATAGGTTATGGGATTTTATATTATGTGCGGATTTGTAACAGCCATCGCGTTGATAGGAGGAGGTTACTATTATGTGCAAGACAGAAAAGAAGCCAAAAAAGGAGTAAAATAATAATAGTTTTTCTGAAATAAAGGGCCGTGTCAACAGACACGGTTTTTTGTGTTTCCTGCGGAGGCTACGCGGCAATTAAATATCCCGCAGAGATCGCAGAGGCGCGGAGGGCTACGCAGTAGTTTTTGAGGATGCAAAGCCCGCAGAGGCTCCGCGCTGACCCTATAAGTTACCATCGCCTCTGCCAAGCCCGCAGAGGAGGTGGTTTTGAGAAAGCAGAGATTTGAGGGCCCCAAGCTTTAGTCGAGAGCAAGGAGGATGGGGGCGGTTGTTAAGGTCTTTAATGTCTTTAGGTTCTTTAGGGACTTTAGGGACTTTAGAGACCTTACAAATACAGATTTAATCTTCATTCAGCGAAGCATGGCTTCGCGCTCTCTGCGCTCTCAAACCACTCTCTGCGATCTCGGAAAAATGCTGCGTAGCCTCTCCGAACTCCCAAAAACTCAAAAAAGATACTGCGTAGCCCTCCGCGCCTCCGCGATCTCTGCGGGAGACATGACTGGCGGGTGGTTCTGATTGCTGGTGGTTTTGACGGGCGGACGCAATTTATTGCGCCCCTACAGGACCGGGTGCGGGGATTTTGAAACATGCCAAAGGCATGTCCCTACATAGCGTTCTCAAACCACTCTCTGCGCTCTCAAAATAATACTGCGTAGCCTCTCCGAACTCTAAAAGACTCAAAAAGATTACTGCGTAGCCCTCCGCGCCTCCGCGCACTCCGCGGGAGGTTCAGATGCTGCGTAGCCACATGCTCTCTGCGGGATTTGCAAATGCTGTGAAGCAAAAGAGGTGGAGACTTTTCGCAAAGGCTTCACCTCTTCATAACCAAAATTCAAGTAATATCCTGGAAACATATCTGTGGATACCAGCGTATGCCAATTTCCCCAGACGATCAATCTACCCTCACAGGCAAATCGATGCTGTCTCAGAAAAAAGCAATTCGACAGTTTCTCAACTTTAATGACGTAATCGCTTTCATAAGCAGTTATCAACTTTTTATAGGTACCTCAGAATAATACCTGAATCCCGGCACACGCCATCGCAACTTGCAACTACGATGACATGATGCTGCAAAATTACATATTATATCCGATTTTTAAGAATAACAAAAGTTAAATTCAAACGTTTTAAATGTTAAAATGCAAAAATCTTTCACTAATCATACAATACTGATGGCATATATACCCAAAGCAATGACAACGCCGAATGCATATGCACAATGCAGAATGCACAATTCATAATCTCTGTGTAGCCACACGAACTCTTCAGGTAATTCATAGTGTCGCGGAGCTGTAAACTGCTTTGCGGGTGGGTTGCGGGTGGGTGCCGGGTAAACTATATTGCGGGTGGTGGTGTTTTATGGTTAAAGGTTATTCCGCTATGAAAACACGTCTGCTTATATTCTTCTGGATCTGGTCCGTAGTCTTCGCCGTGGGCGCTGTGCTGCTGTCGCAGCCTGCCCAGGCCATTCCACCGGCTCATGCCGCATCACCGGCAGCTATGAAATTCATTCAGTTTCCCCTCTGGATGGACGGCACGATGATGCCCTATCAGTTTGACAGTGCCGACACCATAGTGCCGTGGGGACCGGAACTGCATCCTGTCTTCATAAACTATGTGGCCCGCCACGGTGCACGTTATCTATCGTCGGAAAAGAAGGTTGAGAAGCTTTACAATACCCTAACCTCTGCTCAGAGCGATGGACGGATCACCCCCAAGGGGCGTTCGTTTCTGCGTCTGCTGAAGAGAGTCATTGCCAAGACCGACGGACAGTGGGGCGCACTCGATTCCGTGGGTATCCGCGAGGAGCAGGTGCTCGGCAAGCAGATGACTGTCATAGCTCCTGAACTGCTGAAACGGGGACGTGTGGAGGCCATAGCCACCTACGTGCCGCGCGTGGTGATGACCATGTATGAATTCTGCCATGAGCTGGCCCGTTATTCGAAAGATCTTGAGATATACACCTCTGAGGGCGTGCAGTATAATTCCCTGCTCCGGTATTTTAACACTGACACTGCCTATGCCGCCTACATAGACCATGGTCCGTGGGTCGATGCATACGACAATTATATGAGGAAGACCCTGCCGTCAAGGCCGGCCGCGGAGATGGTGCAGGGCGTGGCCGACAGCCATCGCCTGCAGTCGCTCACTTTCGATGCCTATGGGGTGCTTCAGTCGCTGAGGGCTGCGGGGATTGTGGCCGATCCCCGGGAATGGTTCACGGAGGAGGAATACCGTGCCTGCTGGGCTGTGGCGAATCTCCGTCATTACTATCAGCGCTCGGCGTCATCGTTCTCGGAACTTCCTGCGCAGGCGGCCACGCCTCTGCTTCGGGAGATCATCTCGGTGGCCGACAGTGTCTTCGAGGCTCACAGGCAGCAGCGCCTGAATGAAACTGTGGGTGTGGATGATAAAGGGGAGGTGCCTCTTGTGGCTTCCCTGCATTTCGGACATGCGGAGACTGTGCTTCCGCTCTTTGCGAGGATGAATCTTCCGGGATGCAATCTCCCGCTGCTGAATCCGGCACAGGTTGCCGAGGAATGGAAGGACTGGGAGATCTCGCCTCTGGGTGCCAATCTGATGATGGTAAGTCTTGAGGATGCCGAAGGCCGGGAATATGTGGCTTTACGCCTGAACGGCCGCTGGCAACCGGCAGTAATCCCCTGGAAAACCTTCAAAGAGAACCTGAAACTGTGAAACACAATTCAAAGCATAATTCATAATTCATAATGCATAATCTCTCTGTGGCTACGCAGTATTTTGTGTCTCCCGCGGAGATCGCGGAGGCGCAGAGGGCTACGCAGTAATTTTTTGAGTTTTTTTGGAGTTCGGAGAGGCTACGCAGCATTATTCCGAGGGCGCAGAGAGTGGTTTGAGAGCGCTATGTAGGGACATGCCTTTGGCATGTTTCAAAATCCCCGCAGCCGTCCTGTAGGGGCGCAATAAATTGCGCCCGCCCGTCAAAACCACCAGCAATCAGTAACCACCCGCCCGTCATATCATCCCGCGGAGATCGCGGAGGCGCAGAGGGCTACGCAGTAATCTTTTGAGATTTTTAGAGATCGGAGAGGCTACGCAGTATTTTTCCGAGAGCGCGGAGAGTTGTTTGAGATCGCAGAGAGAGTTGCGAAGCTTTGCTTCGCTGAATGGGGCATTAAGTCTGTATTTGTCAGGTCTTTAGGGTCTCTAAGGTCACTAAGGTCCTTAAAGACCCTAAAGACCTTAAAGACCCTGATAACACTAATGACTTTAACGCTCTTTAACCTCCTTTGCTCTTGACTCAAGCTTGGGGACCTCAAAGCTCTGCTTTCTCAAAACCACCTCCTCCGCGGACTTGGCAAAGGCGATGGTAACTGATAGGGGCAGTGCGAAGCCTCCGCGGGCTTTGCCTTCTCAAAAAACTACTGCGTAGCCCTCCGCGCCTCCGCGCCCTCTGCGGGAGACCTATAATGCTGCGTAGCCACACAAGCTCTGCGGGGGACTCAGATGCTGTGTGGCTACAATTTGTTTTGCGGGGGATTTGTAGGATCAGAGGGGGGTGGGGGTGTAGAGAGTGTCCCACCAGGTGGGGTCGTCTTTGAGATAGCGGGCAAACCAGGCGAAGATTGTGTCCTGCCATTTTATGCGTTTGTCGTAGTCCACGATGTGGTGGTCCTGGTCGGCCACGGCCACAAATGCCGTGGGACGGCCGAGAAGTTTCAGGGCCGTAAACATCTGGATGCTCTCTCCTACAGGCACGTTGTTGTCTTTGTCGCCGTGCAGGAAGAGGAGCGGAGTGTGGATCTTCTCGGCATTGTAAAGCGGACTCTGCTTCACATAGAGGTCGGGATGGGTCCAGGGATAAGACTCCGCCATGGAGACCTCGCTATATGAATATCCCCAGTATCCTTCGCCCCAATAGCTTGTGTGGTCGCTGATTCCGGCATGTGAGATGGCCGCCGCGAAGATGTCGGTAACGGTCTGGAGATACTGAGTCATGAAACCGCCGTAGCTGGCACCGATACAACCGATCTTCTTCTCATCGACAAACGGATGTTCCTGACAGAATTTCTTTGTGCCCTCGATGATGTCCTGAGCCACGCCTTCGCCGGCTGTGTTCACATGGCGCGAAGAGAACTCCTGTCCGAAACCTGTGGCACCGCTGGGATTGATGACATAGACCACGTATCCCTGTGCGGCATATGCATTGTGGGGGTAACGGCTTTCGAAGTTGCGGCTCGTGGGTGAGCAGCCGCCGTAATAGTTCACAATCATGGGATATTTTTTGTTCTCATCGAAATCCGGCGGAAGATAGAAACGTCCGTTGATGGTGTCGCCCTTGGCGTTTACAAATTCCCAAGCCCGGCATTCCCCGAGTTTCACATCGGCGAGCATCTCGCTCTTGGGGCTCTCGAGGAGTCGCGAACGGAGAGTCTTGGTGTCGAAAGTGTAAAGGGCATTCGGGCTCTGTGCGCTCTCTCCGATGAAGGCAAGGATCTTCGCGGAGTCGGCAAGCGAGAAACTGCCGATCACCTCCTCGGGCACGGGGAGCTCGCGGAAGGCTCCTGTGGTCGGATTCAGGCTGAACAGCGACACCTTGTCGCGGTTTTCGGCCGTGAGATAGATCTGTCCGTCGGCGCGGCTCCATTCAAAGGAATTGACCGAGGGATTGAAATCCTTGGTGAGGGGAGTGGCCTTATGCGACGCTATGTCGATGAGGAACAGCTGATTGTCGGTCATGCTCGGAATGCGGCCCTCCGGCACGTTCCTGCCGATTTCGCCGAGAGCCTGGGGAGTGCCTGACACGATGGCTTTCGAGGCATCGGGTGAGAACCTGGCCATGGCTATGAATCCGTCCTCTTTCACGAGCGTGTCGGCCTTCATTGTGGCGAGGTCGAGGGTGAAGAGGGTACTCACGGTTGTGGGACGGCGTTCCAGACGGCTGCGCGAGGTGGAGAGGAGCAGACGGCGGGAGTCGGCGGAGATGTCGTGGAGCGAGACGTTGGCATGTCCGAAGGTGAGCGGGCGCACCACTCCTGTGGCTATGTCCATGATGGAGAGTCTGGCACGTGAGCGCCATCCCGGCTGGCGGTCTTCCGGTTCCAGCACGCGATACACTCCGGGGTCTTCTTTCTTCCCTTCCTGCCAAGAATAGAGAATGATCGATTTTCCGTCGGGCATCACCACGGGTGAGCAGTCTTCCGGAACTGCGGCGAATGTGCGGCTTTTCCCTGTGGCGGCATCTACGGTGACGATCTCCTGTCCTTCAACGGCGGGACGTGTGTAATAATAGCTTGATCCTGTGGGCATCCATGAGAGATAGTCGGCGCGTTCGGCCACAATGCGGCCGTCGGCAAGGGATGTGACGCGCCGGATTGTGCGTGAATCGCCTCCGCGCACGGTGGTGGTTACGGCTGAGATGAGGTATTTGCCATCGGGGGAGAGGGAAGCGGAGGTAACGCGTGAACCGTGGAGCACATCCTCAAGGGTGTAGCGGCGTTTGCCGTCTTCGCGCAGCGCGAAGCGGGCATCGTTGTCGGCGGTGAGCGTAACACTCAGGGAGTCGGAGGGAGTCCCGATATATCTCACAGCTATGGAGTGTGTTGCCGGGCGGAGCGAAAGGCGGTCGCCTTCTACTTTCCTGCCATCGAGATAGATGGTATAGTCCTTGAGACCCTTTATCTCCACTTTGGGGGAGGCATATCCGGCATTCTCGAAGCTGAAAGCGAGGATTCCGAGTGAGGAGGGGTCGGCGGAGGGTATCGCTCCCGGAGTCACGGCTGTGCCGGAGAGGTTTGCGAGTGAGAGACGCGCAGGGGCTTCCGAGAGAGCCGAAGAGATGAATTTTTTACCGTTTACGTCGACAGAGTCGATCATCAGGGGGGCCGAGAGGGGGTAAGGCCCGTAGTGTGTGAACCGCGAGGGAGAGAAACTCTCCGCGGAAGCTCCGGAGGCGACAATGGCCGCCAGAGCGAGGGGATATAGTTTCATTTTTTCTTTTTAGTTAAGGGCTTTAGGGTCTTTAAGGTCTTTAAGGTCTTTAGGGGCTTTAAGGACCTTATAGACTTTCATTTTGCATTATTTCAGAATCCTTTCCAGCGGTTGCGCCAGTAGCTGTCGCCGAGTTCGTCCCAGCGGAGGATTGTGGCGCCCACGAAGTCGGCGGTATAGTCGGTGAGGAGCTGAGCTGCTTCATCGTTCTTTCCGGCTTTCAGGAGAGCCTGATATTCCTCTTCGAGTGCGGGAAGCTCACGTTTCCCTTTCTTCAGGAAATGGTCGCGGGCGGGTTCGAGGGTTTTGCGGGCATCACCCCAGCGCACGGTGGCGAGTTTGTTGGCCTTGCGGTAGTGCCAGAGTGCGGCGTCATCGCGGGTGCGGTGCTGTCCGCACACTTTCAGGATCTGCGGGAGGTCGGTGCCTCCGGCAAATACCGGGAAACGGGGTGACTGTCCGGGGTTGTCGAGAGCGATCCATGCCACGCCGCCAACGCCGTCGGGCAACCAGTCGCGACACTGTATGATGGTGGAATATGCACACCAGGGCACACTCACCGTGCGGATATTATGCATTGCTGAATCTCCGAGCGCCTCATAGACGGCGATCTCGTCAGGCTGCATCCACGGATTTGCCACGGGGCTGACGATGCTGTCGGGCACATCGGCGGGAGAGTCTTTCTTCTTGGCGGGATTCTTTACCTTGAGGCGTCCGCTGAGGTTGAGGGGCGTGCCCTCATAGTATGATCCGAGCAGACGGGCCACGTCCTCGACGCTCACCTTCTTTTCAGGCTTTATGCTAACGGGGAGCTCATCCATCTTGTCGTTGAGACCGGCTCCCGGGGCGAGCTGCTGCATGATGAAGAGTTCGCGCACGCTGTAGTTTTTCGGCTCGTTCATGTAATTCCCTTTGCTATAGGCTTTCCAGAAGCTGAAGTCACCTTTTCCGTCCCAGAGTCCCATCTTCTTGGCCACATCCTTCACGTTGTCGCTCCACATGAAATTCTCCTTGTCTTTGAAGTCGATTTTTCCGATGCGGCTCACGTTGGCGGAGACAGCGATATGGTCGTCGGGTATGCGCTGTGCGGCCCATACACCGCCGATTTTGTCGGGACCTTCACCCTGCACCTCAAAGATCCACACCTCTTTGGGGTCGGCTATGGTGAGACATTCGCCGCTGTCGCCGTAGCCGTATTTTTTGATGAGTTCACCCATGAGCTTTATGGCCTCGCGGGCTGTGGAGCAACGCTGGAGGGCCACGCGCTGGAGTTCCTCGATCATGAACATACCTTTGGTGTTCTGCATGGTGTCGAGACCGGTATAGGTGGTTTCGCCGATTGCGAGCTGTTTCTCATTGAGGCAGGGATAAGCCGTGTCGAGGAAACGGAATGTGTGGCGGGCCTGCGGGATATCCCCTTTGGCTTTCATGCCGTCGGTGCTTCCGGGATATTCGGTGTGCATGCGTCCTTCGTATACGGTCATCACGGTGTCGTTTTTGAAATCCTGTGGTGGCACGCTCTGCATCCATGTTCTATACCAGGAGTCGCAGGTGTGGCTTGTCATCACTGATCCGTCGGCCGAAGCCTGTTTGCCGACCATGATGCTTGTGCAGGCGTCTTTGGCCGTCTGGGCCTGGATGGAGGCCACGGCAAAGAGAGCTGTAAATGCAAGAAAGTGTTTCAGTTTCATATCTTAGTGTTAGTTTGCTACGCGGTAAATGAATCTCCCGCAGAGTTCGCGGAGGCGCTGAGGGCTACGCAGTAATCTTTTTGAGATTTTCGGAGCTCGGAGAGGCTACGCAGTATTATTTGTTTCCCGCAGAGTTCGCGGAGGCGCTGAGGGCTACGCAGTAATCTTTTGAGATTTTTGGAGGTCGGAGAGGCTACGCAGTATTTTTTAGAGGGCGCGGAGAGTGGTTTGAGTTTGCAGAGGGCTACGCTGAAAGTGGTTTGAGTGCGGAGCGCGGAGGGCTACGCGGGGGATGGTTTGAGGGTGTGCGGAGATGCTTTGCCTTGCTTCTCGGAAGTTATGATGGTGCAGGATCATATAGTTCGTTTACGACTCTTGAGAGGCCGTCTCTTAGGAAGGTATTGTTGAAATTGATGACTAAGCCTAATTTCTTATTGGATAAGCGGAGATAGGTGTGCAGTTGTTTTCTGAATATAGGGTCGTTATTTTCTGTGGATTTAAGTTCAAGTATAATCGCGTTTTCCACGATTATATCTGCACGGTATGAAAGGTTTGTTTTCACGCCTTTATAAATCAATGGGATCTCAACTTCTGTTTGAGCTTTGATTCCACATAATGACAGTTCATGCATCAAAGCCACTTGATATGCTTGTTCGAAAAGACCCGGACCAAGATATTTGTGCACTTCAATTGCAGCTCCTATAATTTGTTCTGCCAGTCTATTGTATTCAGCTACAGTCATGTGGCTAAATTAGCAATTTTATTCAATACTGCAAAATAATATCAGCAATATTTTGAGTCACCCGCAGAGCTTGTGTGGCTACGCGGCACTTAAATCTCCCGCAGAGTTTGTGTGGCTACGCAGCACTTAAATCTCCCGCAGAGCTTGTGTGGCTACGCAGCATTTAAATCTCCCGCAGAGTTCGCGGAGGCGCGGAGGGCTACGCAGCAATATTTTTGAGGAGGCAAAGCCCGCGGAGGCTTCGCGCTGACCCTATCAGTTACCATCGCCTCTCCCAAGCTCGCAGAGGAGGTGGTTTTGAGAAAAAGGAGATTTGAGGGCCCTAAGTTTTAATCGAGAGCAAGGAGGATAGGGGCGGTGGTTAAGGTTCTTAGGGTCTCTAAGGTCTCTAAAGACTTTAAGGACCCTAAAGACCCTAAAGACCTTACAAATACAGATTTAATCTTCATTCAGCGAAGCATGGCTCCGCGCTTTCAAACCACTCTCAGCGCCCTCGGAAAAATACTGCGTAGCCTCTCCGAACTCCAAAAATCTCAAAAAAGATACTGCGTAGCCCTCCGCGCCTCCGCGATCTCCGCGGGAGACACAATTACTGCGTAGCTACACGTTCTCTGCGGGATGATATGACTGGCGGGTGGTTACTGATTTTGACGGGCGGGCGCAATTTATTGCGCCCCTACAGGACGGGGTGCCTGGATTTTGAAACATGCCAAAGGCATGTCCCTACCGATGACTGGTGACAAATGACTCATAACTCACTCAACCTCTGCGCTCTCAAACCACTCTCTGCGATCTCGGAATAATGCTGCGTAGCCTCTCCGGGCTCCCCAAAAACTCAAAAAAGATACTGCGTAGCCCTCTGCGCCTCCGCAAACTCTGCGGGATGATATGACTGGCGGGTGGTTACTGATTTTGACGGGCGGGCGCAATTTATTGCGCCCCTACAGGACTGGGTGCCTGGATTTTGAAACATGCCAAAGGCATGTCCCTACCGATGACTGGTGACAAATGACTCATAACCCACTCAACCTCTGCGCTCTCAAACCACTCTCTGCGATCTCGGAATAATGCTGCGTAGCCTCTCCGGGCTCCCAAAAACTCAAAAGATTGCTGCGTAGCCCTCTGCGCCTCCGCGCCCTCTGCGGGAGGTTCAAATGCTGCGTAGCGAAAACGTATTCTGCGGGAGGCCTATAATGCTGCGTAGCCACACGAGCTTTGCGGGTGGGATTTTTATTGGGGGGTCAGGGTGTCGGTCAGCATTCGGTCCATGTATTGCTGGATGATGGCTTTCAGTTCGGTTTCCATCTTTTCTACCAGGGGTTTGCTTTCGGGGAGCGTCGCGAGGTTCGTCTTCATCAGATGGTCGGTGATTGCGTACAGGCCGATTGTCTTTGTGCCGTCAAACTGCATGATGTGGCCGTATTTCACGTATTGATATGTGTTGTTGATGTCGTTCACGGCCCAAGTCTCCTCAGCCGGGGTGTTGAAGAGGTCGATTCCGAATGCCACGTATGGTTTTTCGTAGCCTAAGTAGTTGACCATTGTGGGAAGTATGTCGCTCTGCTGGGCGATGGCATCACGTTCGCCGGGGGTGATGTTCTCCGAGGGGTCGAAGATGATCAGCGGACCATAGAAGCTGCCGATGTCGCTGCGATATTCGTCATGGTCGCGCATGTTGGTGTGGTCGCAGGTGATGACAAATACCGTGTTGTCATACCACGGCTGGCGTTTCGCCACTGCGAAGAACTCGCGGAGAGCATTGTCGGTGTAGCCTACAGTCTTGTGGATCTCCATGGTCCCCTCCGGGAATTTCCCTTTGTATTCCTCAGGAATCTGAAACGGATGATGGTTTGAGGCCGTGAAGAGCGCCGTGACAAACGGCTGAGGCATATCTGTCATTTTCAGTGAGAACCATTTCATGAAGGGTTCGTCCCAGATTGCCCAGTAGCCGTCAAAGTCCTTGTCGCCGCCGAAACGGGGATCTTTCGAGAAATCCTCACGTCCGAAGTACTCCTGAAAACCTATGGAACGTGCGAATCCGTCGAAGCCCATGCTTCCCGTGCGAGCTCCATGGAAAAAAGCTGAGTGATAGCCCATCTCCCCAAGCAGAGCGGGGATACCCTTGAGTTTGTTCACGGCCTGCGGGGTGACAATGAAGGGTCTCACAAACTTCGGAATGGAAGCCAATATGCTCGGCATGGCATCGATGCTCTTCTGACCGTTGCAATAGGAATAGCGCCACCATGCGCTGCGGGTGAGCAGAGAGTCGGTGAAGGGGGTGAATCCCTTGTAGCCGCTACCGAGAATTTCATGGTTCAGGGCTCCGATGTATTCCCGTCCGAAACTCTCTATTATTATGACGCAAAGATTCTTGCCCGGAGCCTTAGGGGCCCGGACAGAGTCTGCGGGAGATGCCGCGGCGGAAGGTGAATGGAGAGGGGTATAGACTGAGGCCAGCAACTCCTTGTCGTCGAAATAATGCGGGTCTTTGAAGGGCACGTTTCCGATGGAGCGTATCATCGAGAAGGGGGTGTTGAGCACAAGGGCGGTCTCTATAGGGCGCGAGGTGTAGGCGTTGGCGTTGGAGATTGCGATCGGTCGGATGTCGCGGTGACGCCATCCGCCGATAGGAGCCGTGGCCACAAGAATTACCCCCGCGAGCATGCATACAGTACCCGCGGCCGAGCGTGCCGGCGACATAGTGCCCCCCATTCTCCGGCGTTTGCCGCGCAACAGGCGCCAGCCGATATAGAGGAAGGGGAATGCCGCGAAATAGTTATACCAGTGGTTGAAAAGACCGCCGCGTATCCCGGCGATTACCGTGAGGGCAGCCACCGTGAGTGAGAGCACGGAAAGGACGTAATAGCGCACCATGGGTTGCCGTCTGATATCCATGGCCGGAGAGAGATAGAGTTTCCACATGCCCCAGATCAGCAAGGCTGCAAAAATAACGAGATACCAGTGGTTAAGGAGTTCCACGCCCATTATTTTTCCGAAATTGGCCTCGTTGCCGAATTCTCCGAACACACTCCAGGATGTGCGCTTCAGAGTATAGCTGAAATATACCGAATCACCAAGATTGGCTATGAGCATCAGCGAGTTGACGATGATGAATACCCATTTGCATATTCTGTAGTAGCCCGGGCGTTCCTTTAGATGGAGCGGGAAGAGCATGAGGAGCACGTAGAGGGCGTTGGTATAGAATATTCCGGGGGTGTCAAACACCACACCGGCCTTCAGGAGCTGCCATAGGCGTCCTTCAGCCACGGACTGTGAGAAATAGCTCCAGTTTTCCAACAGGAACTCCACACGCGCCAGCGAGTAGACAATGAAAATGATTATTATATTGGCAGCCACCGCCATGAGGGGCGATAAAACCGACTGCCTGGGGAAAATCGGCTTCATAACTGCAAAAGTAATAAAAAAAACGATGACGCTTCTGCGCCATCGTTCTTTTTTTAGTCATTAGTTTCGTAGTCATTAGTCATTAGTTTCGTAGTCATTAGTTTTTAGTCATTAGACATTAGTATTCATAGCTAATGACTGCCGACTAACGACTGCCGACTAATGACTGCCGACTAATGACTAACGACTAAACGACTAATGACTGCCGACTAACGACTCAATTCATCGAGAGGGTCACGATGCTCTTGGCGGGGAGGGTGACGGTGAGTTTGTTGCCGTTCACTTTCCAGGCCTTGCTTGCGAAAGGCTTGAGAGTAACCTTCTCGGGCTGACCGAAGTCGTTGTAGTCGTTCATGTTTGCGGCGGTGATGATCTCACCGGCGATCTTCTTGGCGGCAACGCCATTGAGCATCACGGAGATTGTCACGTCGTTGTCAAGATCGGTGTTCACGAGCGAGAGTGTGGTCTTGCCATCCTTGGCTGAGCAAGTGGCGCTTACCACAGGCACGTCGCGGCCGTCGCGGGCTTTGATCACGGGAGAAGCCACCTGCACGGGGATGAGCTGAGCGTCCTGATGGGGAACATACATCTTGAAGAGATAGTAGGTGGGGGTAAGCACCATCTCTTTCCCTTTGGTGAGCACCATCGACTGGAGCACGTTGGCGATCTGGGCGATGTTTGTCATCTTCACGCGATCGGAGAATGTGTGGAACACATTGAGGCTGAGAGCTGCCACCATGGCGTCGCGGAGGGAGTTCTGCTGGAAGAGGTGTCCGGGCACAGTGCCGGGTTCCTCGTCAAACCAAGTTCCCCACTCGTCGACGAGCAGACCCACACGTTTCTTGGGGTCATACTTGTCCATGATCTCGCAGTGACGGCGTACCACGTCGCCCACCTCGAGGCATTTGCCAAGAGCCCAATACCAGTCATCGTTGTTGAACTTGATGGCCGAACCCTTGCTGCCGCTCCATCCGAGCACGGTGTAATAGTGGAGCGAAAGGCCGTCGAGATGATTTCCGGCGTTCTTCATGAGAACCTCGGTCCATTTGTAATCGTAGTCGGATGCTCCTGAAGCGATCTTGTAGAGACGGTTGCCGTTGAAATTGCGGCAGTATGTCTGATAGCGACGGTAAACGTTGGCATAGAACTCGGGAGTGAAGTTACCGCCACAACCCCAGCTTTCGTTGCCTACGCCGAGATATTTCAGTTTCCAGGGTTTCTCACGGCCGTTCTCCTTGCGGAGCTTAGCCATCGGACCATCTTCGGCGGTGATATATTCCACCCATTTTGCAAGTTCCTCCACAGATCCGGAGCCTACGTTGCCGCTGAGATATGGCTCGCAGCCGAGAATCTCGCAGAGATTGAAGAAGTCGTGGGTACCGAAGGAGTTGTCTTCTACGGTGCCGCCCCAGTTGGTGTTGACCATGCGGGGACGGTTCTCTTTGGGACCGATGCCGTCCATCCAGTGATACTCGTCGGCGAAGCAGCCGCCGGGCCAGCGGAGCACGGGCACGTGGAGCTCCTTGAGAGCGTTGAGCACGTCGAGACGATAGCCGTTCTGATTGGGAATGTCGGAGTTTTCACCCACCCAGAGACCGCCGTAGATACAGGTGCCGAGATGCTCGGCAAACTGACCGTAGATCTCCTTCTGGATCACCGGGCTCTCCTTGGAGGGGAGCAGGGAGACAGTAGCCTCGTTGGCGGCAAGCGCCGGGAGGGCAGAAATCGCTGAAAGAGCGATGATGCTGAGGATTTTTTTCATAGTTATTATGGTTGATGTCATTTCTTAAAGCGGTATACGGCAAAGGTCTTGGCGGGGACCTGAGTATCAAGATCGCGGGGATTCTCGAGAGAGATGGTCTTCTCTACGGGGCGCACCACGTTCTGGTTGTCGAGAGTATTCTCGGCGTCACCCTCGGCGTGGAGTGTGGTGACGATCACAGAGGTGTAGCCCTGGTTCTTCTTGAGACCCTTGAAATCCATCTGGATATCCTGGGGAGCATCGCCGGTGTTGGCCACTTTCACGATAAGGTCGCCGTTGTTCTCTCTCACAGCGGAAGCAAAGAGACCGTTCTGGTCTTCGTTGCCGGCCACGGGTTTGCCGTTCATCTTCAAAGGCACAGTGAAGTCGCCTTTGTTGACTGCATAGAGCTGCTGGATATAATAGCTTGCCGTGGGCATGGAACGGAGGTTGTCAAACCAGATCATGTCGGGACGCCACTGCCAGCCTTCCACGTGAGCGAAGAGAGGAGCGTAAGTGGCCATCTCCACCACGTCGGCGTTGCGCTCGAGACCTGTCATGAACGCGCCTTCGAGGAGTGCGGCATTGAAGTGGTTGTATTTCTTTCCTTTGCCGTGGCATGCATACTCACCGGCAAACACTTTCGGACCCTTGCGGTCGTAGTTGTCATAACGGTTGCCCTGAGCGAGGAACCAGCTTTCGGGGCGATAGAAGTGCTCGTCGACGAGGTCGGCTTTCAGGCGCTTCATCTCGGGCCAGAGATAATCGAATTCCTTACCCTCTGAGTTGGGACCTGACGAACCGATGATCTTTATGTTGGGATATTTGGTGCGCACAGGCTTCAGGAAGGGTTCGAGACGCTTCACATATTCAGGACCCCACTGCTCGTTGCCGATGCCCACATATTTCATGTTGAAGGGTTCGGGATGACCCATCTCGGCACGCACCTTGCCCCACCTGGAGTCGGCAGGACCATTGGCGAACTCGATGAGGTCGAGCACATCGTCGATATAGGGCTGGAGGCTGTCCATAGGTATCTGCTGGTCAGGACTGTTCTGATACTGGCAGATGAGACCCACGTTGAGCACTGGCAGGGGTTCTGCACCGATCTCCTCGCAAAGCTGGAAGAATTCATAGAATCCGAGGCCGTAGCTCTGACGGTAGTCGGCGAAGTGACGGTGGCGGAAAGTGTTTTCCCAGCGGTTCTCATTCTGTTTACGGTTCTCGACGGGGCCGATGGTGTTTTTCCACTGATAGCGGGTGTTGACATCGGTGCCCTCCACGATACATCCGCCGGGGAAGCGGAACACGCCCGGCTTGAGGTCGGCGAGTTTCTGCACGAGGTCTTTGCGGAGACCGTTCTCATGGCCTTTCCATGTGTCGGCGGGGAAGAGAGACACATGCTCGAGGTCTACGGCATTCTCGTTCTTCTTGTTGAGGAAGATGCGGAGTTTGCCTTTCACTACGGTTTCAGAAGGCTTGAGGGCCACTTTATATTTCTTCCACTCCTTGCCTGAGATCTCGATATTCTGTGAAGCCATTGCCTGCACCTCGCCAAGAGATGCGGGGTTCTCGAGTTCCACGCAGATAGAGGATGTGCCTCCGTCGGGAACACGTGCCCACACCGAGAAGTTGTAGTCGTGGTCTTTCTCGAAGCTCACTCCGAAGAAACCTTCGTTGTCTATGCCTGTGTGTTTCTCACGGTGTCCGGCAGGGAGAAGGCGGATATAGTTGGGGTTATTCTCAAACGGGCCGTCGTTCTTTATCTCATATTTTCCGAAAGCATTCCATCCCATGAGGGGCTGCGGGAAATCGAACGAACGGTTTTTTACTTTTTCGGCATAGAGGCCGCCGTCGCCTGCGAAGTTGATGTCCTCAAAGAAGAGACCATACATTGTGGGAGACACAGCGTGGCCTTTGGCATTGGGTTCAATCACAAACTGATTGACCTCGGCCGAAGCTGCCATGGCGCAACCCAAGGCGAGCAGAGAGGCAAAAAATTTTGTCTTCATCGTTTTTTATTTAGGTTGTTTTTAGTTTTTCCGGTGTCGGTTATATATGATTACAGATTCGAGTTTTTCCTTTTGTCCGGTATCGGTGGAAACGAGTAGTGGAATAAGTGTAGAAGCTACACGATTACTCTTCCGCAAAGTTAATAATAATTCCTGAAGAACCTAACACTTTGAGCGATTTTTGCTGAGAACTTGCAAAATATGCAACAATCGTGGCCTAAAATCAACTTAAGTGACGTGACAGAGCGGTGAAACCGGATTGAAAAGGATAAAAAGAGGACGAGGATGAGGCATCCCCGCCCTCAGGAACTATCCGGAAAGATGGATAGAGATCAGAGAGATTTCTTACCCCAGTAGGTGTTCTGAGAGGTCATGCCTGCGAACACCACAGTGGCTCTGCGCTGAGAATCCTCCCAGTCGCACTCACGTTTCACATATAGCTTCACGCTTCCTACAGAGAGAGTCTGGTCGGCAGCGTTATAATTCCAGTCGGAGCCGTCCCAGAGTCCGCCCTGCACCTTATGGTCGGGGAGCAGAACCATCTCCACAGATTCGTCCATCTGTGCGTAACGGTAGGCAAGGTCGATGCACTCCCATGCGTCGATGAGCTCCTCTTCGGCAATCTCGATCTGAGGCACGGCGCCATAGCGCTCGGGGAGCACGAGGGGCCAACCCTCGGATGTCCAGACGATGCTGCGAATATGTCCGAGCATCAGGGCGTTGCTTGCCTCATTGCCGTTATAGTTGCCGGGGAAGCGAGCCTGCGATGCGTAATACCAGTTGTCCTCGCCGTCGTTGAAGACTGTGCAATGGGAGAATCCCACCCAACCCGGTGAGTTTTTGAACTTGTAGGGGTGAGTAACCACGGGGAGTGCCTCGCCACCGTTCTCGGTGACGTTCACACCGTTGATGTCGAGATACGGACCGTCGATGTTTTTCGAACGCACAACGCGGGTGTTGTAAGGGATGTCGAGACCGTCATAGGCGAGGAAGAGATAATACCATCCGTCGCGATACACCACCTCGGGACCCTCGCTGCCCTGCCAGCGGTTGCCAGCCTGGCGAGTGGCGATGAGCTTGCCATAAGAGGCGATGTCGGCGTCATTGCCGAAATGTTTGCCGAGATTGGCAGGTTTGCCGGTGGCGGGATCAAGCTTGAGGGCTGCGATTCCTGAATGCCAGGAGCCATATACGAGCCAGTGCTCACCACTCTCTGTGATGATGGCAGATGGATCGATGGCATTAAACTTGTAGTAACAGTTGCCCCAGTCGTTGGCGGGGACGTTGAAATCGAGGTTGCGGTCGGAGGCATTGGTGATCACGTAGCCCTTGTCGACCCATCCGGAGTTGTTGGCAGGATCGGAGTTCTCCATGAGTCCGATGAAAGCACGTTCGCCCCATGTGCCGTCGCCGTTGAGGAGACCGGGCACCACGATTGAGTAATACATGCGGTAGAGACCGTCGTTCACCTTCACTACTGAGGGAGCCCAATAGCCGAAATCAGACTTCGCGGGAGTTGCCTCCGGAAGACCCATCTCAGCGCGGATCTCGTTGAGCTTGGGCACTATCCATTCCGGAAGATCAGGCATTGTGCCGCCGAGATATTCCCAGTTCACGAGGTCGCGTGAGCGGCGTCCGTGAAAGTGTCCGCCCTGGAGATGCACGTTGCCATAGGAGGCATCGGTCTGATACATATAATAGTAACCGTCGGCTGCTTTCACAACTGAAGGATCATGCACGTTGGCGAGGTTCCATTTGTCGCGTGAGCCCCAGCCGGCGATATCCACATACCAGTCGGGATGACCGGGACCTTTGTAGTGGGCGAGAGCCTCGGCATCGTTGCCCTGCTCGGTGAAATACTCGATATTGTCTGAATAAATCACGTTGCCCTTATATTCGCTCATGAATGCGCGGATATAATACTTGCGGAGCGGAGCGAGGTCGGTGAGTTCCACTTTGAGGGTGTCACCGCTCACAATGCCTTCATATACGGAGCCGTAGATTGTGGGGTTGGGATTTTCCGACACAACGTATCCGGCTTTTGTGTAGCGGGCGTCGCTCTTCATGTGGAAGATGGTGGCAAGCGACAAGTGGGTGCTTCCGCCCTGTGAGGCATATGGCTTTTCGATCACTATCCCCTGACCTTCGGGATAATTGATGTCATTGTCGTCGCTACAGGCTCCCAGAAAGAGGAGGCCTGCGGCGAACATCAATGAAAGAGATTTCATTATTTTCATAAATCAAAGAATCTTGAAATGAGAGGATGAATCACATTTCCCATCCGGGAGTCTGCGGGAGATTAGCCTTGATGGTCTCCGTGTAGGGGATAGGAATGAAATAGTTCTTGGGAGCGTTGAAGACGCGCACGGGATATGTGCTTGCGGGACCATATACAAACATGCGTGCCTGGTCGGGGTGAACGGTCACTCCGTAGAGGTTGTAGACCTGCTTGTAGTAGGGCTCGTTCTTCTCTGAATCCATAGTCTTGCCCTCGAAGAGTTTCCAGCGGCGCTCGTCGAAGAAACGGTGGTCTTCGAAGCAGAGCTCGATGCGGCGCTCGTTGCGGATGCGCTCGCGGAGAGTAGCCTGGTCCATGCCAGTGTAAGCGGGCATTCCCACACGTGAACGTAGCTCGTTGATATATTCGTAAGCCTCGCTTGTGCGTCCTGCCTCATTGAGTGCCTCAGCTGCGTTGAGAAGCATCTCGCCATAGCGGAAGATGGGGCAAGCGTGGCGATAGGTGGAGGGTTTGTCCCACGACATGTTGTTGCAGAACTTCTTTGTGTAGTATCCGGTCATTGTTCCGCCGTGGAGGCTCTGGAAGTCGATACCCTCGCCGAAAGTCACGTCGATGGTGCGCTGCTCATTGTTGTAGGCGTCGCCCCAGACTGTGCCGTGATGGAAGATGGTCTGCTCGAGACGCGGGTCGCGGTTGGCATAGGGGTTCTGCGGGTCATAGCTCGGGTCCTTGTCGATGGGGAGACCGTTGATGGTCTCATAGGAGTCCACGAGGTTCTGGGTGGGGTTTGTGCGGGAGTAGGAGCTTGCATTGCCCTGGAAACCTACGGGAGCGAGACATTCCTCGATTACGCGTGTGGTCCACACGGAGCGGGAGAGGATATACTCGTTGTTGAGCACCGGGTTTGATGTGAAGCACTCATAGTAGTTCTTCTGAGGATCATTGTCGGCGGTGCGGAAGAGACGGTAGGGGTTAGACTGCTGGCGGTTCTTGTTGAAGAAATCAAGACAAGCCTGTGCAGCCTCAGCCCACCACTGCTGGTTGTTGCCGGGGTTGTGGAGGGGAGAAGCACGATAGAGGAGCGCGCGGGCTTTGAGAGCGTAGGCTGCGGCGCCGTTGATGCGTCCCCAGTTCTCCTCCTCGTTGCTGTAGCGGAAGGGGAGGTCGTCCTTATATTTGTCGCATTCGTCGGCAATCCATTTCAGAGCGTCGGCACAGGGTGTGCGGCCCGGAAGTGTGGAAGAGGGGGTGAGGATGATGGGAGTGCCCTCCTCGTCGTCACCAACGATGGGGATATCGCCAAACCATGAGGCGAGGTCGAAGTGGAAGATGGCGCGGAGCACACGTGCCTCGGCGATGCTGCGGTCGTAGAGACGGTTGTCGTCGCCGTTCTTGTCGGCATTGCCTATCACGCTCGACTTGGCGTTGAGAATGAACTGGTTGCATCCGCGGATTGCGGGATAGTTGCGGTTCCAGTAGAAAGTGGAATAGAAGTGGTTGTTGGCTGTGAAGCCGTCGTTCACCACTGAGTGATAGTAATGACCGCTCCAGTAGGAGATGGAGTTGTCGGTCATGTTGTCGCGTGAGCCGTTCTGGAGGTCACCGGAGTTGTAGGGCGCGAAAGCGTCGGGGAGCGACTCATAGAGGTGGGCAAGGAAGCCACGGGTCATGTCGTAGTCGCTGAAGACATTGTCAGCCTGCTGTGTGAGGTCGACCTCCTTGTCGAGATAACCGCTGCAGGAGGCTGCCCCCGTCATGAGGGCTGCCGCTGCGGCTATAGAGAATATTTTGAATTTCATGATAGGTCAGTTTTTAGAATTCTACGTGAAGACCGAAGTTGAAGATGCGGGTCTTGGGATACCACCAGCAGAAAGACATCGGCTTCTCGGGGTCCATACCCTTGGGAAGGTGGCTCCAGTTGCAGACGTTGTATGCGCTGAAATAGAAGCGGCACTGGCTCATGTGGATCTTCGAGATGATGTTTGTGGGGAGTGAGTAACCGAACTCGATGTTGCGGAGGCTCCAGTAGTCGCCGTTCATGATCCAGATGTCGTTCTGATATGTGCGGGTGTCACGGTTTGAGTCGATGTTGTTGAAACCGCCATAGACGGGACGGGGATACTTGGCGTTGATGTTGCGGGGATCAGTGGGATCGTCAGTGTAGTAACCCCAAGCCTTGGTGACTTCGTGTGTGCCCATGTTCGACCATCCTGAATAGGAGGCGGCGGGAGATACGAACACATTTCTGTGGAGATATCCTGTGAGCACGGCGCGGAGGTCGAAACCTGCATAGCTTACGTTCACGGCAAACGAGGGAGTGAGCTCAGGCATGAATGTGTAGCCGATGGGAGCCATATCGCGCTCGTCGATGAGGCGGTCGCCGTTGAGGTCCTTGAAGACAGCGGTGCCGAGAGGCTGGTTGCCTGCGGATGCCGAGTTGTAAGGATATTTCTCAGGGTGAGCCACGGCGTCAGCCTGGCTTGTGGCGATCAGAGCGGGGTCGGAAGCCCAACCTACGAACTGATACTGGTTCCAGCCGCCGACGGTGCCGTTGAAGACGCCCTCATAGAGAGCCTGAACGGAAGTCTGCTCCATGATGCGGTGTCCGGTCTTGCGCTGCCAGGGCACGAGGGGTTCGGTCTCGTCCATCTCGGTGATCTTGTTGGTGTTCCAGGAGAGCTGACCTTCAACAGAGTAAGACACTTTTCCGATGCGGTTGGCATGACCGAGCACGAGCTCGAAACCTTTGCTCTCCACCTTTCCGTAGGAGTCGCGGGCGTAGGAGATACCGATGATCGAAGGGATTGTGGAGCGTTCCACGAGGATGTCTGAACGCCATTCCTTGAAGGCGTCAAATGATCCGTAGAGCTTGCGTCCCCAGAAGTCCCAGTCGAGACCTACGTTGAGCATCTTTGATACTTCCCAGCGGCTGTTGGGGTTACCAGCCACGTTCTCGGCGTATCCGGGCACCCATGTGGCGTTGTGGCCGAAGCCGTAGCCATTCTGCTGTGCGAAGATCGACTGATAGGGGTAACGTCCGGCTCCGGTGTCGCTCATACCGGCGGTGCCGTAAGAAGCACGGAGCTTGAGGAGGGTCACGGCTGTGTCGCGGAGGAAGCTCTCGCCGGATGCGATCCACGCTGCGGATGCGCCCCAGAAGGTGCCCCAGCGGTGGTCGGGGTCGAAGTTGTCGTTACCCATGCGTGAGATGTTGCCGGAAACAACGTAACGGTTGTCGAAAGCGTAAGTACCGGAAAGGTTGTAGGAGAGATAACGGTCTGACGAATACTGGGTGTTATCGGTGTTAGCCTCGCGCACGTTCAGACGCTGCTGATATGAGCGGATGAAGGCGTTAGCCTCTACGTGGTGGCGGCTGAAGTCGCGGTTGTATTTCAATCCGAAGCGTGTGTTGAGAGTCCAGGAGTTGGCGCGCTCGTTGTTTGAGGGGTTGGTGAGCTCCGAATATGTGGTGGTCTGGCTGAGCTTGAAGTCTTCCACGCGCTGCACGTCCATGTTCATATAGTCGTAAGAATATGAGTTGATGGAGTTGGTCTGTGTTGACTCATGCACGTCGAATGCGTCGAAGCTGACCACGAGGTTTGCCTCAAGACCCTTTGTGATGGGGTCGAGATAACCGTTCACCTCGGCTGTGGAGTAGAGATTGCGGCGACGGTTGCGCTCCTGACCCGATGATCCGAGAAGACGGGCAGGGTTCTGGGCAGATGTAGAAGAGTAGATCTCGCCGGTGGGAGTATAGACAGGCTCCATCGGGTTGCCTTCGACAGCACCGAATGTGGTGAGGTTGAAGACGCCGGTTGTGGGCTGGTTGATGTTGTCGATACGTCCGCCGAGGTCAAGGCCTACACGGAGATACTTGTTGACGTTGATGTCGAGGTTTGAACGGAGGTTCCAGCGGTTGAGGATGTGCTGTGTGGAATAGCGGTCCATCATGTTTGTCCACTTGGAATTCCACATACCTTCCTGACGGAGATATGAGAACGACACATAGTAGCGGGCACGGTTGTTACCACCGGAAATCTGGAGATTGGTCTTCACCACCGGCGCAGTGTCGCGGTAGAGCTGATCAAACCAGGAGGTGTTGAAATAACGGTACTGGTCCATGCCGTCGAGCGTCTCGCCGGCGCAAACACGGCGGTATTTCTCAATCTGCTCGGCAGAATACATCGGTTCCTGACCTGAGAGGTATCTCACCTGGTTGCGGGTGAGAGCCATGTTGTAGGAGTTTTGGGTCTCCATCTTGTTGCTGAGGGTCTGGAAACCGACCTCCTGGGTGAAGTTGATGTGGGTCTTTCCTGCCTCACCGCGTTTTGTGGTGACGAGGATCACACCGTTGGCACCACGCATGCCGTAGAGAGCTGTGGCGGCGGCATCCTTGAGGACCGTGATGTTCTCGATGGGGAATGCATCAAGGAAGGAGAGGTCGCGCTCCACATTGTCGACGATGATCAGAGGGTTACGCGCCGATGTGTTCATGGTGCGGATGCCTCGCACATACATCTGGGTCTCGGTCCATCCGGGCTCTGACGACCATTCGTAGGTTTCCACGCCGGGAAGGATGGAGTTGAAGGAGTTCTGGAGCACAGTCACGGGATAGCGCTGGAGCTCCTCGCCGGTCACTACAGAACGGGAGTCGGTGAGATACTTCTTCTGCTTCTTGTCGAAAGCCACGGAAGCGAGATGCGAATATGGATCGGAATCCGGGTTGAGGACGATGGTGATGGGCTGTGAGAAATCCTCCACCGGAGTGATGGTGGTGAGATAGCCCACGCAGTTGGCGTTGACCTCATCGTCGTAGTTGGCGTCTTTGATTGTGAACTCACCGTTCTCGTCGGTGAATACCACCTTGCTTTGCTCTGCGAGATTGACCACAGCGCCCGGAATCGGCTTCCCGTCGGGGTCTACCACCTTACCCTTGAGCACATTCCCGGTCTTGTCGGCGAAAGCCGAGACGGCAGAGCCCAGGATGACGGCTGCGGCGAGTGAGAGCTTGCCTATGTTCGTCATGTTTTTTATGATGTTGTTCATATCAGTTCGAATTTTTCAATCAGAAATTTAAGGATTACCATCCGGGGTTGTTTTCAATTCCGGTTTTCCAGACTTCGGTCTCGGGGATGGGGTAGAGATACATCTTCTGTTCGAAGACACGCGGCTGAGCGAGCTTGCGGGAAATCGAGCCGTCCATAGCCACGTTGATGCCGTAGATTGGGCGGGAGAGAGCCTCGACAGCCACATTCCAGCGGCGCACGTCCCATGAGCGGTGCTCCTCGAAAGCGAATTCCACAGTGCGCTCCTTATGGATGAAGTTGCGCATAGCCTCTTTGCTCTGGAGGTCGGCACGGTCGGCGACTGTGCCGGCGATTCCTGCGCGTCCGCGCACGGCGTCGAGCATGTCATACACTTCCTGGCAAGGACCGTTGAGCTCGTTCATAGCCTCCGCATAGCTCATGAGAATCTCGGCATATCGGATGATGGTCCAGTTGCGATAGGCAGTGCCACCATGGTTTGAGCTGAGGATTGTAGCGGGGATGTATTTGCGCATGTAGTAGCCGGTGGGAGTGGCGTTGGCGTTGCCTGTGGGGTTGTCAGCCATTCCGGGGCGCACGTCGATTGTGCTGTTGTCACGCATGGTGCCCCAGGGAGTGCCCTGATAGAGCACAGTAGCCTGAAGACGCGGGTCGCGGTTCTCCCACATGCGGGCGTCGGAGTATCCGCTTGCCGGATTCACGGCGGGAGTCAGCGAGCCGGAGGGATAGACGGGAGCACCTGTGGCGTCATACTGTGTGAAGGGTGATGAGCCGTCTGCCATGTCATACATGTCCACGAGGTTCTGCGAGGGGCAGTTGCCACCCATGCCGCCTTCACCCACGGGGGTGTCGCGGGAGATGTTTCCCCAGTTGATTGCCTGGTCGTTGCGGAAGAAGATGGTCTCGTTGTTCGCACCGGTGTAAGTGGTGAAGAGCACGGAGTTGCCATAGTTGTCGGCAGCCGGGATGTTAGCCTGCGCGAAGAGTCCGAACTTGGAGCCGAAGTCGTTCATGAAGCCTTTTGCTGCATCTGCGGCGTCCTGCCAGGAGATTCCGCTTTCGGAAGCATATCTCGGAGATGCCATATAGGTCTTGATACGCACTGCGAGGGCGCGGGCTGCGGGCTGTGAGAGACGTCCGGCACGGGCTGAAGCCCAGGCGGTGTCATAGTCCATGAGGTCGGGCTCGCACTCGGCAAGCTCGCGGAGAATGAAATCCACCACATATTCCTTTGTGGAGGGACGATGGGTGTAGCCGGTGATCATATCCTTCTCGGGGTCGAGCACCTCGGTGATGATGGGCACAGGACCGAAACGAAGGAACATTTCCCAATAGAAATATGCGCGGAACATGCGTGCCTCAGCAGTGAAGATTTTCACGAGAGCCTGATGGTCTGCCTCAGAGTTTCTGGGGTTGCGGGGCACGGTGTTGATTTCCTCAAGCACCTTGTTGCATTTGCGGATACCACGGTAACGGCCTTCCCACACGTCGACAAACTCGGCGTTTCCGCCGCTACCGTAGTAGTTGCCGATGTTGAAGGAGGTGCGGGTTCCGGCATCGGCATAGGAAGTCTCCGCCAGGTCGGTGGCGGCATCGAGCCAGGAGTTGTTGACTCTCAGGGCGCCGTTGAGAAGGAAATTATATGTGTCGTAGTGAAACTGCTCGAACATGTTCCAGTCGGCAAAGGTCTTCTCTTCCGTGAGGTCGTTAGAAGGCTGCTTGTCGAGGTAGTCGCTGCAGGAGGAGAACATCGCAGCACCTCCCACTACAGCTGCGAGAGCTATGATTTTATTTAACTTTTTCATTGCAGTCGGAGATTAGAATTGGATATTTACGCCCACGTTCATGGTCTTGCAGATGGGATAACGGTTAGAACCGTTGCTCTCGGGGTCGGTGAGATTGTCGAGATGGTCCCATGTGATGAGGTTGTTGGCGTTTACGAAGAATCTGCACTGGCTCATGCCGATATGCTTGATCCATTTCTCGGGAAGCATATAGGAAACCTCGATGTTTTTCAGACGGAAGAACGAGCCGTTCTTAAGGAAGAAGGAGTTCGTGCGCTGGTTGTGGTTGCCATAGCTGTCGTAGTGGAGGAGAGGATATTTCGCATTCGCGAGGTTCTCAGCCTCTGAACGTGCGGGATTCCAGCGCTCGAGATGGTGCTGCTTCACCTTGCCGCCGTTGACGAAGGCATACATAGCCTCGGCGTCATAGTAACGGCTCACGTGGTCAACACCCTGGAACATCAGGCTGAAGCCGATGCCTTTCCATTCTGCGCCGAGATTGATGGCGTAGGTGTTTTCGGGGATATCGGAATATCCGATGAAGGTTTCGTCGCGGTCATCGATGAAGCCGTCGCCGTTCATGTCGCGGTATTTGAGGTCACCAGCCTTCACGGTTCCGAAAGTGGAAGCGGGAAGATTGCCGCCGTCGATGTCAGCCTGAGTGACGAAGCCGTCGCAGAGGAGACCGAAATACTGGTTGATGACATGACCTGTGCGCTTGCGATAGTCGGTCTTGTTGGCAGGCTCGTTCATCTCGGTGATCTTGTTCTTCGCGTGTGAGTAAGTTCCGCCGATGTTATATTTAACCTCGCCGATCTTGTCGCTCCAGTGAAGCTCTACCTCGAAGCCCTTGTTCTCGGTCTTACCGAGGTTTCCGGCTGCCGATGTCACACCAAACCAGTAGGGACGGGTCTGATATTCCGTGAGAATGTCGTTACGTTTCTCCCAGAAGAAGTCGAGATTACCTGAGAGACGGTTGTTGAGGAAACCGAACTCAAGACCAAGGTTGTATTTGTGGGCACGCTCCCAGGTGACACCGTAGTTGGGATACTGCTGCTCGTAGATGCCGGTCACGCCGGTTGTGCCGAAGAAGTAGTCGTTGTTGATCTGGCTCCATTTCTGCTCATAGAGGAAGCGCTGGCGCACTCCGCCCACCATGTAGACGTCATTACCTACCTGTCCGTAGCTTGCGCGAAGCTTGAGGTTGCTGAGCCAGTTGGCTGTGGATTCCATGAAGCTTTCCTGCGAGATTCTCCAACCTGCGGAGAATGCGGGGAAGAAACCGAAACGTTTGCCCTTGGCGAAGTTCTCAGAACCGTTGTAGCCGGCGTTGAACTCGAAGAGGTAACGGCTGTCGTAAGCATAGGTGACACGTCCCACAACGCCCTGGTATCTGCGGGCGAGTTCGGAGTTGTGGCGATAGTCGTTCTGCATGTAGAGCACCATGGCTGTCACATCGTGCACATCATTGAAGACACGGGCGTAGTTCAGCTGAGCCTCCATGTAGAGCTTATAAAGAGAGAAGCTCGAGCGGGAGTTTGTGAGCTGGGTGTCTTTCTTGAAGCGGTTGTATGCCTCAAGGTTCTCATAGTTGGCACGGTCGTTGAGCTCGTAGGTGGCGAAGTCTTTCGAATAGAGAGTCTTGTGATAGCTCTCATAGTCGAAGCTGACCATTCCGCGTGCTGAGAGACCGGGGGTGAGCCAGTCCATCTTGTAATCGAGGATGAAGTTGGTCTCGTTGACGGTGTTGGTGGCTTTATAATAACCGCCGTCGGCAAGAGTAGCGTAAACGTTGTCCTGATACTGTGAAGAACCGCCGTAGAGAGTCTTTGTGTTATCACCGTCCTTCACCTGATAGGCGATAGGGAAGATCCAGCTCGGAGTGTGGTTGAGCTGATAGTAGACATTGCTGTAGATGTCGCTCTCATTGGAGTTCGGACCGCGGCGCTCCTCGAAGCGGGTTCCGAAGTTAACGGAGAGCTGGAGGTCTTTTGTCAGGAAGAAGTCGGCGTTGGCGCGGAAACCGTAACGTTTGTAGTTGAGCGAGGAGGAGTTGCCATATTTGTCGTTAGAGAGATTCTTGAAAAGCGACTCCTGGTCGTAATATTCGAGAGATGCGTAATAGCGCATGCGTTTTGTGCCGCCGCGCACGCTGGCATTGTATCTCTGTGAGGGAGCGGAAGAGCGCAGAACTTCGTCATACCAGTCTACGTTGGGGTAGAGAAGAGCGTCCACACCTGAGAGCTGACCGTTGACGGATTTCTTATACATCTCGATGTCGGCTGCGGAATACTGTGAGGGGAGACCGTCGTTGGCGAGGGCTTCCTCAAGGAGAGTCACAGAGTCGTAGGAATCAAGATATGTGTGCTTGCGGGTAGGAGTCTGCCACTGCCATGAGGCGGTGAGGCTCACCACAGGTTTCTGTTCTTTGCCTCGTTTTGTGGTGATAAGCATTACGCCGTTCGCACCACGCACACCGTAGACGGCTGTCGCGGAGGCGTCCTTGAGCACGGAGATGGTCTCGATATCATCGGGGGCGATCTGCGAGAAGCTACGCTCGATTCCGTCCACAAGGATAAGCGGCTGGGCGTCGCCGGCGAATGTGGCGCGTCCGCGGATATAGATAGATGCGTCGTCGGCACCCGGGGCACCTGAGGTCTGCGAGGTGATCACACCGGGAATCTTACCGGTGATCGCCTGCGAAAGATTGGCAGAAGGGGTTTCGAGAAGGTCTCCGGAGTTCACCTGAGAGATTGCGCCCACCACAGATTCCTTTTTCTGCTGGCCGTAACCTACGACCACGAGCTCATTGAGCACTTCCGATTCCTCTTTGAGGACAATGTCGAGTTTCATCTGTCCTTTCACTGCCACCTCTTCTGTGGCATAACCCACATAGGAGACCACGAGGATTCCGGTCTTGGAATTCTTCATATTCAGCTGGAATATGCCGTCGATGTCGGTTGCGGTGCCGTTGGTGGAACCTTTTTCAATGACAGTGGCGCCGATGAGCGGTTCTCCCGAGGGGTCGGTGACCACGCCTCTCACGAGCTGAGCGGCGGCGGGACATGCAGCCATCGCGAGCATGAGGAGCGGGAGGAGGAGGCGGAGCACTGAGCTCCGCTGTCCTTCGGCTGTTATGCGATTGTTATTCATTATGATGTCAGATTAGTTTAAGGTTTATTTGTAGATAGGCACATAGAGATAGCAGTCAGCAGCATCAATGTTGATGTGCGAACCGTCCATGATAAGGAATGCGAAGACGTTCTGGTCGCCCTTGTCGCAATCTGCGTGGAACATCTCCACATATCTGTTGCCGTTAGGTGCGAGCGCATCTGCTTTGACATTTACAGTGGCTCCGGAGCGTTCGATGTTGAGGTTGACGTAAGCACCTTCCATGTCAGCACGGAAAGCATCCCAGTCGCCATATCCTTCATTACTCCAGTTGTCGCCATTATAGGCTTCGCCCCAACCGTAGAGGTCGCTTCGGATCACGAAGTACTCCCTATAGTCTCCTGCACCGCGTTCTGCCGGGGTAGATACGCAGAGGTTCCAGTTGTTCCAGTTTCCACCGCCGGAAGTGTGGTTGGTGAATCCGAGGTGGAGATTTTGACCTGCGGGGATGTTGAAGTAGTCGGAGAATTCTGTCCACCAAGCTGAAGAGTTGTCGTTAGCGCCCACATTGGGATTGGCAACGTCCACAGGGAGGTAAGCGTAGCAGTTGTTCTTGTCAAACTCAAGATAAGATCCGTCGCAGATGAAGAAGGCGCGGAGCACATCATTGGCATCGCCGCATTCTGCAGAGAAGCTTTCGATATAAACTGTGCCGTCGTTACAATTTGCCACAGCTTTGACATCCACTTTGGTGCCGGTGCGGACTACCTGTACGTTTACGATGGCACCTTCCATATCGACGCGGAATTTATCCCAGTCGCCGTAGCCTTCGTTGCTCCAGTTGTCGCCATTATAAGATTCGCCCCATCCGTAGAGGTCGCTTCGGATTACAAAATATTCCTTGTAATCACCGGCGCCACGGTCAGCATCGGTCGACACACAGAGGTTCCAGTTATTCCAGTTACCACCACCGGATGTGTGGTTGACGAAACGGAAATTCATCGCTGTGTTGGCAGGGATTCTGTAATAGTTGGAGAATGCTGTCCACCAAGCAGTGCTGCAGTCGGAGTTTCCGATATTGAACATTGGATCTTCGAAGATATATTCGAACTTGCTGAAGTCGAAACCACCGGCTCCACCGCCTCCGATGTTGGGACGGGCTGCCTCTTTTGCTGTGATGGCGTTGCGATATACAGTGAGGTCATCAATAAGCCAGCGCGATGAGGATTTCTCGGAACCAATGGTCATCGTGGGGACATTGTTTGTGAATTTCACGATCTTTGAGCAATCGAAGTCGGGAACGGTCTTGCTGACCTTGCGGTAGCCGTCCACATAATACTCATAACCGTCGTTGTTGACAGAGATAGCCACATAATGCCATTCTCCGGGTTTGAGATAACCTGTTGTTACGGAAGCGGGGTCATTCTCCACCCATTCGCCGTCGGCAGCGTCATACACGAAACCGCCGTTGGCGTTTATGCTGAAGCTTCCGTTGCCGGATTCATTAAAGAAGGAGATGAGGGGTGATGCGAGATCCTGGGGAATAACCGCGTCGTTGCCATCGGCATCGGGAGATGTCACCACAGGCTGATACAACCAGAAAGTGAGGGACACAGCCTTCTGGAGAGTCACTTTGTTGAGGGGATTTGCCATAGAGACATAACCGCCGTTGATTTCGAGCACCTTTCCGCCTTTGCCGTCGGTGTCATCATCGATAATTTGAGGAGCGTACCCTCCGCTGTTGGCTATGAGTCGCCAGGTAGGGTCAAGACCATCCTCAGCTTCAAAATCATAAGACGCCACGTTCTCGAGAGTGGGCGTCACCTGATTGCCTGCCGGGGGATCCTGTTTTCCCCAATCGTCGCCACATGAAGTGGTGGCAATCAGCAGAGCTGCCAAGGCTGCCAGAGGCAACCGTCTTTCAGTCTTCATAATGATATTAGGTTAGATAGTTTGTTTGTTTGCTAATTTTAGAGATAAGATTAACGACCCGGAATTGTATTGGGGCTATTTACCGGATGCAAAATTACCTACAGAAAGGGCGTAAAGGGTGGATTTTTTTACAAATGAGGTGGATATTTCTAAAAAAACCTTAAAAATCTTCCTTGAGCATGGTGCTGGGGTTCATCCCGAACTCCTTGGTGAAACAGCGGGTGAAATATTTGCTGTCGTTGAAGCCCACCTCGAAGGCTATCTCGGAGATGTTCATGATGCGGGTCTTCCTGTTCTTGAGAATCATCTCGCGTGCCATCTTGAGGCGATAGGAGCGTATGAATTGGTTAGGACTTTCTCCAAGGATATTCTGGAGCTTCTTGTTGAGCAGCGAGCGGCTCACTCCGAGAGCCTCGGCAAAATCGCCGACCTCGAAATATGAGTTCTGATAATTGTCGCGCATCACCTCAAGCACTTTATCCACAAATTTCTTGTCGACGCTCTCCTCTTTCATCCTCAGTTGCTCGGCGTCCATGTCGGTCATGAACTGACGCTGATAACGCCTCTTGTTGTCGAGGATATTCCTGATGCGGGCAAGCAGCATCTCCTCGTCGAAGGGCTTGAGGATGTATTCGTCCACACCTGAGCGGTAGCTGTCGAGGCGAGCCTCACGCGCCGTCTTGGCAGTGAGCATGATGAACGGGATATGGGAGATGGAGAAATTCTCCTTCACCATCTGCGAGAGTTTCACGCCGTCCATTCCAGGCATCATGAGGTCGGAGATTATAAGGTCGATATGTGTGGAGTTCAGAATCTCGAGGGCTTTCTCGCCGTCAGCAGCCTCGGTCACATCATAGGTGTCGGAGAGTATGGAGCGAATGAACGATCTCATATCCGAGTTGTCTTCCACCACGAGCACATTCAGGCGGTTGCCGGAGGCGTTGGTGTCCTGTGGTTTCCCAGCAATCATTTTCAGATCGGGAGCAGCGTCTTCCGACTCAAACTTTATGTCTTCATCGGGCACGCCCACGAGCACCCTGAAAGAACATCCCGCTCCGGGATTGTTTCTCACAGAGATGTTTCCGCCATACACTTCCATAATCTGTTTGCACAGATAAAGACCTATTCCGGTGTCGGCGGCTCCGACAAGCGGGAATTTTATCTCGCTCTTTCCCTGATAGTAACGGTCGAAAATACGGTCGATATCCCCATCGGCAATGCCGTTGCCTGTGTCGCTCACACATAAATAGAGTGTGTTAGGCTGACGGCATCTGTTGCTTCGGAAGAGAGCGGCATAGATAGTGACAGTGCCATGGTCGGGGGTGAACTTGATGGCGTTGCCAAGAAGATTTGTGAGCACTTTGCGGATGGCCTCGCGGTCATAGCAGAATTCATCGGATTGGAGATGAATCACGGTGCGGATGGTGATGTTGCGCTCCTCGGCATAAGCTTTGAAAGGAGGCACCACCTCATCTATGAATCTCCAGAAATTGGAGCGCGTGGGGAGAATCTCCATTTTCCCGGCTTCCACTTTGCGGAAGTCCATGAGCTGATTGATGAGCGAGAGGAGATATTTGGAGTTGCGCTCCACGAAGTTGAGCTGCTCTATCACCTTGGGGTTAGTGCTCAGTTTGAGAGCGCGTTCGATGGGTCCGATTATAAGGGTGATGGGCGTGCGGAACTCATGGGTGATATTAGTGAAGAAGGCAATACGGTCTACGGTCATTTTCTGCACCTTGCGGTTCATCTCCGTGAGCTGTGCTTTCTGCTCACTGATTTGCTCGTTGCGCTGCTTGAGGGCTTCGTTCTGAGTCCAGAGCTCACGTGCGTGCTCCTCGACAAGGTTTTTCTGCAGGCTGATCTCCTTCACACCCTCGTCTACGGCCTCGCGCAGCTGGTTGCGCTGGCGGGTAAGGTCTTTTACCCTCCATCTGTAGCAGGCCCATATGATGGCAAGAATCAGAAATGCCACCAGCATGATAAACCACCATTGCTTATAGAAATATGGTATGATCTCAATTGAGAACGAAGCCGACGGGGCTGATATTTCCGACTGTCCCGGGCTTACATATTTCACTTCAAGAGAGTATTTCCCGGGGGATATGTTGGTGTAAGACACGCTGTTGCGGCCAGAGGGAAGCTCTTTCCATCCATCTTCGAAGCCGTTGAGGCGATAGAGGAAATATCCATGGCGTGTTCCTGTGAAATCGAGCGAGGAGAAAGCCACTTCGAAGGCTTTCTCGCTTTCATGGATGCGGGCATCCCCCCGGGTGGGATTATAGAATGTGCCTCCTTCTGTTGTGAGAGAGGTGAAGTATACGTTAAACGGATTCTGATTGTCGTTGGCGGGGAGTCCTTTTACAGACAGGAGCCCGTCGATACTTCCGAACAGCATCTTGCCGTTGGCGAGCCGCAGGGAGGCATTCCAATAGAACTGTTCAGTGTCAAGACCGTTGGAACAACCGAAAGAGAGGATTCTGCTGTCGTGTTTCAGGCATGCCAGTCCGTGATATGTGGCCACCCATATATTGCCGTGGGGATCTTCCACGATTCCGTGCGCCACATCGTTGGGGAGTCCGTTGGAGGTGTTGAAATTCTCGAAATGGTCTTTGCCGTCTTTGATGAGATGGCGGTATATTCCGTTGCCGTTTGTTCCTATCCAGAGAGTTCCGTCGTGGGCTATGGATAGAGCTGTGATTTTCTCAAATACCTTTGTGTCGGGATTGTCGAGCTTATAAGGAAATCTGCGTACTTTGAAAGGGGTGCCGGCAGGATGACGGAGGTCGATTTCATAAAGACCTTCGAGCCCGCCCATCCAGAGTTTTCCGTAGGCTGCCAACACAGCCGATACACTTCCGCGCGCGTTTTCGGCATCCTTAAAAGGCACGGATACAATCCCGGTGGCTATGTCATAGATGTATATTCCCAGATTGGCACCTATCCATACCGCATTGTTATAGGGGTCATATGCCAGTGTGCCGATATAATCCATTTTGTGACGGTCGTCGGAAGTGGAACGTATCACGGTGGCGGGTTTTCTCGGGTTATCACGGTCAAGGATGTTTACACCGCCTCCCCATGTGCCCACCCACAGTTTCCCCTGACGGTCGGCTGTGAGCACACTCACTGAATTGTGAGAAAGGACCTCGGGGGCCCTGAAATGGGTGAAGCCGTTGCCCGGATCTCCGTTAGAGCGGCTTAGTCCCCCTTCCACGTTGCCCACCCATATGAAGCCGTTGGAGTCTTCATAAATGGCGTTGACAGGATTAGGCGACAGGGTTGTGGGGTCATCACTGCGGTGACGGAATGTAGTGGCCAGGATGTTTCTCAGATGAATGATTCCGAGACCGTTACCTTCTGTGCCAACCCAGAGCAGATTGCCGTGACAAAGGGTGCAATTGATGAAATTGCTGTTGAATCCGAGAATTTCATTGGTGAGGTCCTGAAGCCGGATATGTCGGAATTCCTCGGATTCCGGTTCATATATGTTGAGTCCGTTAAGAGTGGAGACAATGAGATTACCTTCGGGCGATATGCAGAGAGAGGTGACAAACGATTGTGAGAGCGCCCCGGGCATTCCCGGAATGTTCTGAAACAGACGTACTTCCCCGGATGAGGTGTCGTAACGGAAAAGACCTATGTCTGAAGAAATCCATACACAGTTGTTGAAATGGAGGAAATCCGAGATATGCACATCATTGTCGAGCAAAAGTTCTTTCGACACCGGCATGGCATTGAGATGTCCGTTGGAATAAGAAATCCGGCACACGTAACCATCAATAAATCCCCAGACCGTGTCTTTCTCACCATCCACCTGCTTGATGGCTGAAGTGGTGAAAATGCTTGTGGCTTTGTGGGGCATTTTTGCAATTCCGGAAATATTACCAGCATCATCAAGACGCAGATTTATGATGTCGTGGCTGTTGCGTATCCAGATATTGCCATCGTCGGCGACGGAGACATATCCTGACGGGATATTGGACAGCTGTGCGAATTGTCCGGTTTTGTCAGGAGGAGACACCTGATGGAGGGTGTTGAGGTCGATGATGTCGATTCCGGCATCGTTTACTGCCCACAGGCGTCCGAATTTATCTTCAGCCATTTTTCTGACAAATACACTCTTTATGAATCTGTCGGGCGTATTGGAGTTGAAGTTTATGAATTCATAGCCGTCATAGCGTGTAAGTCCCGCCGAGTTCGCAATCCAGACAAAGCCGTAGGAGTCGCGGAAAATGTCTTCCACAAAGTTATGCGGAAGTCCCTGGCTCATCGTAAGCATGGTGCACGTATAGTCTCCCGACAGGACAGAGCTCTTCTGGGCGCTTCCCTGCGAGACTAACGTCATGATCATTATGATTACGGATATGAGTCGTTTCATTTTCATTTCACGGCATAGGTTATCAGCTGCAAATATAATATCAATTTTTATTATCGAGAGCCGGATCGGTGTCCCGGTGGAAGTTAATCCACCAATTAAACACAAAAATCCACCAAAAAAGGTCGTAAAAACAGGAATTCGGCATAATAGACAATATCGTACACCTTGAAGAGGCAAGGAATGATTAATTTTGCATTATTGGAATAAACCTGAAGATCATGAAAACTATTATCTCTCTTGTGGCCGCCGTGTGTGTGGCCACACCGGCCATAGCAGAGCAGTTCAGACCCGAGGCCAAAGCAAATCCCTGGACTGACGATTACAGCCATCTCACATCAATGGAGAGCTGGAAAGACTGGGGCACTTATAATGTGCACGATCCATCCTGCCGCAAGGTGGGCGACACCTATTATATGTATTCCACAGATGCAATCTTCCGCGAAAACAGGAAAGAGGCCAAGGAGAAGAATGTGCCGCTCGGATTCATCCAGATGAGGAGCTCAAAGGATCTTGTGAACTGGGAATTTGTGGGCTGGGCTTTTCCTGAAATTCCGCAGGCCGCCATTGACTGGGTCCGTTCGAAAGCGGAAGGAAAGGGTGCATATAATATATGGGCACCGTATATGGTGGATGCCGGCAACGGAATATTCCGTCTCTATTACTGTGTATCGGCTTTCGGGCTCAACACCTCTTATATAGGCATGGCCGAGGCGACACACCCCGCCGGACCCTGGCATGACAAAGGAGCTGTGGTGCTCACCGACAATACTTCGCGGATGAATGCCATCGATCCTTCAGTGATAACAGGAGATGACGGAAGGCAGTGGATGCATTATGGCTCCTATTTCGGGGGTCTTTTCTGCGTGGAACTCGACCCCGCCACCGGGTTTACCATGAAAAAGGATGATCAGGGGCATCTTGTGGCACGGCGTGCCAACTGGAAGAAAGATAACCTCGAGGCTCCCGAGATTATGAAAAATGCAGCCAACGGGAAATATTATCTTTTCCAGAGCTATGACCCTCTGATGACCACCTACAATGTGCGTGTGGGACGGTCGGACAAGGCAGAGGGTCCGTTTCTTGACTTCTACGGCAAAAACATTGCTGACACCACCAATAATTTCCCGATTTTGACCGCGCCCTACCGATTCGAGGGTCATCCGGGTTGGGTAGGCACCGCTCATTGTGGAATAATCGACAATGGCGAGGGCCGTTATTTTATGGCTCATCAGGGACGATATGCCAAGGATGCCGGTATGATGGATCTTCATGTCCGCGAGGTGTTCTTCACGGATGATGGCTGGCCTGTGGTTTCTCCGGAGAGATACACCGGTCTGGAATCGCGCAGGTTTGCCAAGGCTGACCTTGAGGGTGAATGGGAATTTGTGAGAGTGCTCGAACCGAGAGCAGAGCGTCAACTTGAGGCAGGACAGATTCTCTGGGGCGAAGGCGATCTCCGCGACGGCGAATGGAATGATTCGTTTGCCGTGAAATTCGACAAAAAGGGGAAATTGTCTTATGCCGATGGAAAAGGAAGCTGGAATCTCAGCGAAGAAAACCAGACGCTGACCCTTAAGATCGGCGATGAGACAATCTCTAACCTCATTGTGCATCACGGCCATGACTGGGAAAGGGAAACGGACACCGTACTCGTGACCGGACTTGACTCCAGCGGCCGCTCAGTCTGGGGCAAGAGAGTGAAATGACCCTCTTGCGGAGGGCTCCGCAGCATTATGTCTCCCGCGGTCTCTGCTGGAGATTCAAATATTGTGAGCCTATCTGGAACTCCAAGCAAAGATAATGACATCAAGGTAAACTCAGATATATGCAGGTAGAAAAGATAGTAGTAAGGATTTATTATAGTATTTGATTGAGATTTAAGGAAAGAGGGGTGCAAGTATGCATCCCTCTTTGTTTCGGCCTAAATGCACAAGTCCTCCCGCGGAGACTGTCATGGCTACGCAGCATTTGGGGTATCCCGCGGAGTTCGCAGAGGCGCGGAGGGCTACGCAGTAGTTTTTGAGGAGGCAAAGCCCGCGGAGGCTTCGCGCTCTCCGCGGTCTCTGCGGGATGATATGACTGGCGGGTGGTTACTGATTGCTGTTTTGATGGGCGGGCGCAATTTATTGCGCCCCTACAGGACGGGGTGCGGGGATTTTGAAACATGTCAAAGGCGTGTCCCTACATAGCGCGAACTCAAACCACTCTCAGCGTCCTCAAAATAATACTGCGTAGCCTCTCCGAACTCCCAAAAACTCAAAAATATTACTGCGTAGCTCTCTGCGCCTCCGCGGTCTCTGCGGGAGACTTAAAATACTGCGTAGCTACAGGAACTCTGCTGGAGATTCAAATATTGTGAGCCTATCTGGAACTCCAAGCAAAGATAATGACATCAAGGTAAACTCAGATATATGCAGGTAGAAAAGATAGTAGTAAGGATTTATTATAGTATTTGATTGAGATTTAAGGAAAGAGGGGTGCAAGTATGCATCCCTCTTTGTTTCGGCCTAAATAATGAGTTTAGATATATTGTCATCATATAGTTATGGCGCAATGTGATCCGAAGTTTGACAGAATAAAATAAAAAAAATATCTAACGAACTATTGCACAGTTCGTTTTTTATTTGTATCTTTGTAGTAATATTTCGTAATACTACATCGCTTCATGAGACTGAGTTTTTCACGACCACAGCGTCCTCATACCATATATGTTCTTAAGTCTTTCCGCGACAAGACGGGAAAGAGCACCACCAAACGCGTGGAAACGCTTGGC
>JAAGKN010000632.1_pt1 | contig 86789 bp, 71 predicted proteins | sample 6206371 | NCBI WGS metagenome assembly JAAGKN01 (sample SAMN11533720, study PRJNA540317) | gut metagenome | isolation source: fecal pellets from male and female animal of same cohort | host: Peromyscus leucopus | place: USA:CA | collected 2017 | reverse complement strand
ACATAATCAAAATTATGTTGCAATTTCAAATTTGGGTATTGACTATAAAAATGCGTTGGAGGTAAATATGGAAAAGAAAAAGACGGGTAAAGCAGTATGGGCTGTTATCGCAGCAACTCTCGTAGTGGCAGTTGCTGCTCTGATAATAGCACTTGTTGCAAATAACAAAGCTATAACAGTAAATGGCACTAAGGGTTTATCTGCATATGAGCTTGCTGTTGAGGACGGCTATGACGGAACACTCGAGCAGTGGCTGGCTTCATTGGTAGGTGAAACAGGCAAGGATGGTAAATCTGCATATGATTTGGCTGTTGAAAACGGTTATGAGGGAGATGTTACCACTTGGCTGAAATCACTTGTCGGCTCAAACGGTACAAACGGTACGAACGGTAAATCTGCGTATGAACTTGCTGTGGACAACGGCTATATGGGCAGTCTTTCAGAATGGCAGAATTCGTTAATGTCCAAATCAGGCGTTAACGGAAAGGATGGCAAAAATGGTAAAGACGGTCGTGACGGTAAGAATGGTATCAACGGTAAGGACGGAAAAGACGGAGCTAACGGCAAATCTGCGTATGAGTTAGCCGTTGAAAACGGTTACAAAGGCACATTAGAGCAGTGGCTTGCCGATATCAGCGGTGATAATCTTACAACATATAAGGCTGCCGTAAATAATGGATACACAGGTACATATGATGAGTGGATTGCTGATTTAGTTAATGCTGCAACAAAAGAAAATGGTCAGTCAGCTTATGAAATCGCTGTGAAAAATGGGTTTGAAGGTACTGAGGCTGAATGGCTTGCAACACTTGTAGGTGCTAAGGGTGAGAATGGCTCTAACGGAAAATCCGCATATGAACTCGCTGTTGATAAAGGCTATAAAGGAACGGAAGAAGATTGGTTAAATTCTCTTATCGGTCAGAATGGCAAGGATGGAGCTAATGGTGCTGATGGTAAAGACGGTGCTGATGGTAAATCTGCATATGACCTTGCCGTAGAAAATGGATATAAAGGTACATTACAGGAATGGTTGCTTTCTCTTATTGGCGAAAAAGGTGCTGACGGTAAAAACGGAGAAAATGGCAAGTCGGCTTATGAGATTGCCGTTGCAAATGGTTTTACAGGCAGTGAAACAGAATGGCTGACTTCACTTATCGGCAAAAACGGAACAGACGGTAAGGACGGCAAGGACGGAAAAGACGGTGTGAATGGTAAGTCGGCATACGAAATTGCTGTGAATAATGGTTTTGTCGGTACTGAGCAGGAATGGCTTGCATCATTGACAAATTCAGCAAACGGCAAAGACGGAAAATCAGCATATGAGCTTGCTGTTGAAGAAGGTTACAGAGGTACAAAAACCGAATGGCTGGCATCTTTAGTCGGTGAGGCAGGCGCAGCAGGCCGTGACGGAAAAGATGGTAAAGACGGAGCAGATGGCTCTAATGGTAAATCTGCTTACGAGCTTGCATTAGATAATGGATTTAATGGTTCATTGCAGGATTGGTTACTTTCTCTCGTAGGCGCAAATGGTACTGATGGCAAGGACGGTAAAGACGGAACGAACGGCAAATCCGCTTACGAAATTGCTGTTGAGAATGGTTACACAGGAACGATTGAGCAATGGTTAAGCTCACTTGTTGGCGCAAAGGGTGAAAAAGGCGACAAGGGTGCTGACGGTGAAAACGGCAAGTCTGCCTATGACCTTGCTGTTGAAAAAGGCTACACAGGTACAGAGGATGAATGGTTAGCATCTCTCAGCGGTAAAAACGGAAAAGACGGTGTGAATGGTAAATCCGCTTACGAAATCGCAGTAGAATATGGTTTTGCAGGAACAGAGGCTGAGTGGCTTGAATCACTGAAAGGCACAGGTTCAGGCAGTGGTGCTGACGGAAAATCTGCTTATCAGATTGCAGTAGAAAATGGTTTTGACGGAACACCTGCTGAATGGTTGAATTCTCTTAAGGGTACAAACGGCAGTAACGGTAAGTCCGCTTATGATATTGCGGTAGAGAACGGATTTGAAGGCAGTCAGACAGATTGGCTTGCTTCTCTTGCAGGTGAGAACGGTGCGTATGGTGCTGATGGTAAATCAGCATACGAGCTTGCACAGGACAATGGATTTAGCGGTACATTATCAGAATGGCTTGATTCCTTAATCGGAAAAGACGGCCTTGACGGTAAGGACGGTAAAGACGGAAAAGATGGTCTTTCTGCTTATGAGCTTGCAGTAGCAAATGGATATAAAGGCTCATTAACAGAATGGCTCGCATCACTCGTTGGCGCACAGGGTGCAGACGGCAAGTCTGCTTACGATTTAGCAGTAGAAAACGGATATGACGGAACACTTCAGGATTGGCTTGCAAGCCTTGTCGGTGCAACAGGTAAAGACGGTGCATCAGCATACGAACTTGCAGTAACTCACGGCTACAAAGGTACTGAAGAAGAGTGGATCAAATCATTAACCGGTAAAGACGGAAAATCCGCATATGAAATCGCAGTTGAGCACGGCTATACAGGAACAGAGGAGGAATGGCTCGCTTCACTTAAAGGTGCCGACGGCAAGGACGGAGCAAATGGTACAGATGGTGTATCAGTAAAATCTGTTCGTGTAAATGATGACAAGCATCTGATTGTAACACTCAGTGACGGAACTGAGATTGATGCAGGATATGTAGGTGTGACAGACACACCTTCGTCAACAACCTATACAGTAATTTTCAAAGATTATGACGGCAAAGTTTTGAAAACAGAAACAGTTGCTGCAGGCAAATCTGCAACTGCTCCTGCCAATCCGTCAAGGGATGGTTATGTGTTCACAAAGTGGGATAAAGCATTCAGTAATATTAGAAGTGATATTGTTGTTACTGCTCAGTATGAAAAGATAACTGCTCCAACTATTATTGTTGATAATGTAAATGCCAAAGCCGGAGATACTGTTGAAGTTGCAGTTAATATTCATAATAATCCTGGTATTTTAGGTATGGCTTTAACCATTAATTTTGACGAGAATGTATTGAAATTAACAGGTGCTAAAAATGGTTCTGCATTAAATACATTAGCATTTACCAAACCCGGTGCTTTAAATAGTGGACTAAGCTTTGGTTGGGACGGAACAGAAGTTAATCCCGATGATATTAAAGATGGCTCAATTATGATATTAACATTTGAAGTTGTTGGTAATGCAGCTAACGGTAATTACCCGATAAACTTTACATATGATGATGGCGGTATAATTGATGGCGATTTAAATGAGGTATCATTAAATATTATTAATGGCAGTATCACTGTAGGATGAGTAAATAAAAAATAAGGAAAGGATATGAAGTATGAAATACATTAAGAGAATATCCGCTGTATTTTTAGCTATGATAATGATTGTTACTTCATTATCAGCAAATGTAATGTTTGCATTTGCGAATTCTAATTCCACAGCAGATATTAAAGTGCAGCAATCTTGGGGTAAGCCCGGAACTTCAGTAGAGGTAAATGTCGAGATTGAAAACAATCCCGGTATTATTGGAGCGTTACTGTCAGTCAATTATGATGATGGATTAACCCTTGTTAGTGCTACAACGGGTTCAGCTTTTGCTCCATTGGCTATGACAAATCCGGGCGAATTCAAATCACCTTGTAATTTTTCTTGGGATGCACCTGACATAGCTAAGGAAGATATCAAAGATGGTGTTATCTTAACACTTACATTCAAAATTTCAGAAACAGTCACTCCGGGTACAAAGCTTAATATCGGAGTATCAGCTGACAATGATGCTTTTATCGATTCAAGTCTTACTCCGGTCGAATTGAACATTACAAACAATGGAATCATTGCAATAAATTATCTTCCCGGGGATGTTAATAATGACGGAAAAGTAAATATGACCGATGTCGTTTTACTTAGAAGAGACATCACTGGCGGTTACAATGTATCTGTTAATAAGGCTGCTGAAGATGTTAATGCAGACGGTAAAGTTAATATGACTGATGTTGTATTGATTAGAAGATATATTACAGGTGGTTATGGAGTTGTTCTTCTTCCGTCAGAGTTAAAACATACTCATACAATGGAAGAAATTAAAAGGATTGAAGCAACCTGTACGGATGCTGGAAATATTGCATATTGGCATTGTACAGAATGTGACAAGTATTTTACAGATGTTAACGGTGTCAGAACTGTTACCCTTGCTGATACAATAATCCCAGCAAAAGGTCATACAGAGGTTATTGATCCTTATGAAGCACCTACATATGATAAAACAGGTTTAACAGAAGGTTCTCATTGTTCTGTTTGTAATTTTGTTATAAAGAAACAAGAAGTGATTCCAAAACTTGAAAAGAATGAATATGCAATCACATATCATATTGCAAACAATGATAAATATTTGCAGTCGCTTGATATTGAAAATCCAAATCCAACAGTTTATACATCTGAAGATGGACTAAAGCTATCTAACCTTAATGTGGATGGATATGTTTTTGAAGGATGGTATGATGGTCAAGGGGCTAATGGCGAACTTGTAAAAAATATTACTATTGGAGAAAAAGGCAATATTGATTTATATGCTAAATGGACGCCAGTCGTTTACAATGTGCAATATAAGTCAGATATATTTGTAGATAAAGCAAAGGATAGTTATACGGTGAATGAAGGCCTTACACTTTCTACCCCGAGATTAAGCAACTATACTTTTACTGGTTGGACAGATGAAAATGGCACTTTATATAAAGACGGAAAAATTCCTGTAGGTACAACAGGAACCATAACTCTTACTGCAAATTGGACAAGTGAAAGAAATAAAACTTTTACCAAACCTAAACTTGATGCACCTATTATTGTGGAAGATGAAAGCAATAATACAATATTCTTTACATACGAAATAGGCGAAATTCAAAATGTACCGGTTTATACAGTATATGATTTTGGTTATATCGCCGGTGATGGTATCACTCAAACTCGAACAGAAACATATTCAACAAAAATCAGCGATACGATGATGCAGTCGTTCTCAAATTCTGTATCAAATGCTACTACAAAATCTTCCGATTGGACATTGTCAAAAGATTGGAATGAAAGTACAAGTATAGATGAACAGTCCTATACAGAGAAAGGACTGACTAAAGAAGAAGCTGAAACTATAGCTAAAAGTAATACTGATACTTGGAATATAAGTAGTGGTTCAAGTGGATCAAGTTCTCATACAACAATAACTACAAATCAAAATGGTTGGGAGAATCAGGCCAAAGTAAATTTGAGCAGTTCACATAAGGATTCGGAAAGTGATACCCATAAAGAACACACGGATAATGAATTTCACATTAATGGTAAGGTTGAATATAAGGCACCTGTAGTTAAAGGTTCAATAGATACCGGTTATGAACGCAAATGGGGTTCAGAAGATTCACATACTGAATCGAGTGAGAACTCTGTAAGTGGAGGTTTCGAAGTTGGCGGCGCAAAAAATAAATCTGATACAACTTCTGATACTTCAGAGAGTTCATCATCATGGAATTCAAGTTCAAGTTTTGGTGGAAGTACTACGAATAGCACAAGTAAAACAACATCAAATACTATATCTGAGAAAATTGCTAAAACATATGGATATGGCAAAACATATGCTCTGGGTGGCGGAAGTAGTGAATCGCAGGGACTTCAATCTACTCAGTCAGAAAACAATGAATATGAATCGTCTGTAACGTATTCAAAAGATACATCTGAAACGATAACGAGTGAATGGACAACACAATCTACAAAAGCGGGTTATCATCGTTGGATTATGGTTGGACAAGCCCATGTGTTTGCAATTGTTGGTTATAATATGGCAACAAAGAGTTTCTTTACCTATACATATAGCGTTATGGATGACACCGAGCCATTAAAGCCATTTGAAGATTACTCATATACTACGGGTAATTATAACGATGCAGAAAATGGAGTTATACCTTTTGAAATACCTTTTGAGGTTGCGGAATATGTTTCTGAAAGAACAAGTTGTTCTGCCGGTTTAAAAATTGACCAGTCAACAGGAATAATAACTGAATATAATGGCACTGATACTTTTGTAGTTATACCGGAATATATGAATGTTGGTAATGGTGATGTTGTTAAAGTAACGGGCATTTCACCAACTGCATTTAAAGGAAATACTTCAATTAAAGAAGTACGATTATCAGATTTTATTACTGAAATTCCGGATAATTCTTTTGAGGGATGTACTTCTTTATTCAAAATAACTGGAGGGAGCATAACAAGCATCGGATCAGAAGCATTTAAAGATTGTTCTTCAATGGAAATAATTCTTATTGATAATTATATTAAATCAATTGGAGAAAACGCCTTTGTCGGATGTGAGAGATTATTAGTTAATGCTGCAAATGCAGAAGTTGCAGAGGCTACAGTTAATTCAGGAGCTAAAAATATTCAACTTTATATAAATGCGGAAGTAATAGATGGTGGAGTAGATGCTTTTGATGGAAAAACTTTAGAAGTACCGCAAAATACTGAATCATTTGCATTATGTGGATATGGATATACATATCCAGGATTATCTATAGTTTCTAATGCAAATAGTACAATTATCAATAAAACTGGCTTTAATGTATCAGCTGGTACTCCGCTTAAGACTTCTTCATCAGATGTGGTGCTTAATCAGGTAACAGTTGATTCAAATGGTTTGGGCATTATATTCACAGCCGACAATACTAATTTATTAATGCAAGGAAATATAGCAGTTATAACGGATACTGATAAGTCTGTGTTATGTAAAAACATTGTATTTGGTGAGTCAAATGATAAAGTTGTTGGAACTTTAAATGTATCAGGAAATATATATGTTAATGGTAAGGCTGACGGCAGCAAATATCTTGCACGTAAGGGAGATGAAATTGTATATATTGATGATGAAATGTACAATAATCTCTTAAATCCTCATACTGTTGTATTTAACGCTAATGGTGGTACAGTATCAGAAACTCAAAGAACGATGTATTATGGTCAAATGTATAATGATTTGCCGGTTCCCGAAAGAGAGTTTTATACATTTGATGGTTGGTTTACTGAACCTGAAGGCGGTAGTGAAATAACAGAAAAAAGTACTTTTGAAGAAACAGAAGATATAACATTATTCGCACATTGGACCTTAAATACCTTTAACGCTTCATTTAATGCTAATGGCGGAACCGTTTCTGAAACGAACAGAACAGTAGTTTACGGTTCAACACTTGGTACACTTCCAACACCAACAAGAGATTATTATACATTTGATGGCTGGTTTACTGCTGTTGACGGTGGCGAAGAAGTAACTGCTGACACTGTATTTACTTCAACTGAAGATGTAACATATTATGCTCATTGGACTTTGAATCCGTTGTCAGATTGGACAAAGGCATCAGAGATGCCAAGTGATGCAGTTGCAATAAATACTAAGTATTCATATACGCAGCGTTCTTATACAACTTCCGGTTCATCAAGTATGAGTGGGTGGACAAAATATGATACCAAGAGAACTTCTTGGGGTGGCACACAAGGACCTGTATATTCAAATCCTAGCAATGGCTCACGCAATGTTTGGAGTGAGCAGTATGAAACGGGACGAACACATCATTATGTATATTATCATTATGCTAATTCCAGTTATTCAAGTTTTAGCTACGCTCAAAGCTCCAGTTATAATAACTATAGAGAATTTGATGTGACTTCAGCATTAACATATCATAAAGATTATAGCGGACATGCAGGTTATAGGTATTATCATAATGGCTCAAATTACTATATTGTTTGGCTCTCACGAGAATATGATGATATTCAATATGGTACTCGTTGGTATTATCAGGATCCAGTTTATACCTATTATTACTATAAAGATGAAAACAAGGAAGCAACAACTGACCCAACAGGACAGTCTAATGTTTCAAATGTCCAGGAATGGGTACAGTATAGAGTAAAATAAAACACACTCAGTGAAAAGTCTGCCGTACGGCAGGCTTTTCTGCATAATGGATTTTCAATGTGTTGAAGTGGTAAACTAAAACTGGACAGGGGTACAAAACAGCTTTAGTTTGTGATATTATGAATTCATAATATCACAAACTAAAGCACGAATCGAGGAAGATTATGAAATACGATAAATATGAGCGATTGGAAATTGGCAAGAGAGTCTATGATGGCGAAATTTCCAAACACGAAGCTACTGTTCAATATGGTATTAGCGAAGGCTCAGCACGGCGATATATGCGTGACTACAGAATTGCTAATGATTTACCGCCGAGAAGTTCAGAGAGAGGAAATTTCAGTTATTCTCAATTAGCCGCTGAACATACTACATCCACTTTGGAGGATTTACACTCTATGACGAAAGATGAACTTATTCGAGAAGTGGTTAAAGCAAGAGTATCTGAAGCGCGAACAAAAAAAGGATACAGCGTGAAAGGAGTTGGTGCGGACAAGGAATTTATTCCTTTAGGCAAGAAGAATATCAAGTAATATTGGAGTTATCTGGGGAGTTCCCGATAAAGCTGCTTTGCGAAATGATGGATGTTAACAGAAGCAGCTTCTACTATTGGAAACAGACGCTCTCTCATCCATCCGATAAGACAAAAAACCTGGTAAGCAATATATCGTTATTCAAAGCATATCACTTGAAATATCCATCTCACGGTTATCGCTGGTTAAATGCAAAAATACGTCTTGATACCGGTTTAGTTGTTTCTGATCCTTATGCTCATAAATGCTGCAAAATTGCGGGAATTAAAAGCGAGGCAAGGCATTACAAGTACAAGAAACATGGTAATCCATTTAAGATATATCCGAATTTGCTTTTAGCTCAGCTCAATATCGACGGACCTATGCAATGCATTGTTAGCGATATGACCGCTTTCACCGTTAGTGGTATATATTACGAATTAACCTTATATATGGATCTGTGGAACAATGAAATTAAAGCACACGCCTTATCAAACCGCAGAGGCGATAGGAAGACCTATATCAGCGGATTAAAAGATATTCTTGAATTCAAAAAACAGTTTCCTCAACAGGAAATGATTCTTCACACCGACCAAGGCTCCGTATATGCCTCAAAATCTTTTAATGAATTATTGCCGATGTACAACATCAAGAGGTCTATGTCCAGAGCCGGCACACCTACTGACAATGCTTCAATGGAAGCAATTAACGGTTGGATTAAGTCGGAAATGTTTATGGATTTACATATTACTGAAGAGCATAATGTTAAAAAGCAAATTGCAGAATATATTAAATTTTTCAATGAGCAACGACCTGCATATTCGCTTAACTATTTAACTCCAAAACAGTATCGTGAAGAATATGCTTTAATTCGTTAATGACCCATGTGTCCAATTTTGATACAGTTTCTTGTCCAAAAATTTTTAATTTCTTGTCCAGTTTTTGTTGACTAGTGCATCAGTTGCTTTTATCTTGTTCGTCATCAAAATTTGAGGCAGGGGTGATTCGATTTTTGAACTTCTCCTGCCTTTCATTTTTCTGTATGTTTCTCTAACTGCTGTTTGTCATGAGAAAAGCAAAGATTAAAGAAATGATTGGCATTGAAGCATCTTTTTAATTGGTATATTCAAAAGCAGTAAAATGCATTTGTTGAAATTTTGAAATGGTGATGATATAATAATAAAAAATGAATTGGTGATTATTATGGTGTTGCTTTTAGCGGTAATTTATATTGTTTTTATTTCTTTGGGGTTGCCTGATTCTGTATTTGGTGTTGCGTGGCCCGTACTTCATAGTGAACTTGGTATTGCGGAAAACTTCGCATCGGTTTACAGTATTATTGTGGGCATTTGCACAAGTGCCGTAAGTGTTATTGCCGGTGTATTGATAAGAAAATTCGGTACCGGGAAAATAACTGCTGTTTCAATTCTTTTAACAATTATTGGCCTTGTGGGTATTAGTTTTGCACCGAATATAATTGTTATGATCGTTTTTGCTGTTGTACTTGGCTATGGTGCAGGTGCAATAGATACAGGACTTAATAATTTTGTATCGCTGCATTATAAAGCCCAGCATATGAACTGGCTTCATTGTTTTTGGGGAATAGGTGTAACCGCCAGTCCGATAATTATGTCTTTCTTTTTAAAGGATAATACTTCGTGGAGAAGCGGTTACAGAGCAATCGCATTCATACAAACCGTCATTTTAGTTATTGTAATTGTTACCTTGCCCCTATGGAAAAAGGCAGATCAGCCCTTGAGCAATGATATTGGTGAGAAAAAGGAAAGCAAAAAATTCAGTGAAATCCTCAAGACCAAGGGACTTGTGCCGAGCGTTCTTTCTCTTGCTTTTTATTTTGCAATGGAAAATCTGATTGGTACTTGGGGTGCAAGTTATATTGTTCATATCTATTCGCTTGACGCCAGTATGGCATCAAAATGGGTTTCACTCTATTTTGGCGGTATTATGATTGGCAGATTTATTGCAGGCTTTATTGCCCTTAAATGCAGTGACAATACTCTGATACGGTTGGGTATTGCGGCATCATTTGTCGGTATAATATTTATGATGCTGCCGATAGGGGAAACGGCAATTTTTGGTCTGCTTTTAGTAGGAATAGGTTTTGGTCCGATTTTTCCGAGTGTTCTGCATACCGTTCCTGCCCGTTTTGGAAAAGAATATTCTGCTGATATAACAGGTTTTCATATGTTTGGTGCATATGCTATAGGCTTTTTAATTCAGCTGATTTTTGGTTATGTTGCAACAGCAACTACATTTGCTATTACCCCCTATGTACTTGTTGTTCTTTCTGCTGCACTTTGCTTGTTTAATGAATATGTTATCAAAAAGCTTAAAGGTTTGAATGCATAATTTTGAGTGTGTAAAATTATAAAAAGACTTTTAAGTTTGAAAAAGGTACAGATTTGCTAATTGCAAGTCTGTACCTTCTTTACTATTTCTGTTGGAATTTTTGTGGGATTTCAGTAAGCTGATAATATATATCAAACCTTATATTTAAAGCCAATATTGAATTAAATTATAAATAGTGATATAATTTAATTATGAAATGTGAGTGTTTGAATAACTGTTTTGAGGGGAATAGAATATGAATGATAAGATTAAGAATTTGATTGGTTCTAATATGGATATTGATTTTAGTAATGAATCCTTTGGTAATACTGTTTGTCCTTGGAATGAGGCTGAAAATACTAATGAACATAAATGTGCTGTGAAAAATACATCTATATGCAAATATTTTTGTGGGGTTAAATATTTAGATAGCGTTATGTGCAGTTATCCATATGAAAATTTATCTGTTCTTGAAGCAAATGAGATTGACAGAGATATTAACGATTTAAAATAATTATGGATTAACATATTGTTTTTATTAAATTTTAAGGTAGGGGATGCTGTAAAAATTACAGCATCCCTATTTTTTATTATTAACAAAACACAAACATTTCATAATCATTTCCACAACAGCCCCCTGATACAATGCAGGCAACAGATTTATTTTAATGACTAGAGTTTGCCACTAGATTTAAATAAGTATTTTCGAGCTTTTATATAAAGGAGCAAGTGTTAAAACAGAAAACTGTGTTTTGGGAATTGATATGATAATTTTTATCATCATAAATTACCGTAATTCCGTCTTTATCAGCCTTTATATCAAAGCATTTTGAAAACAGCTTAACATTTTTGAGTGCCATTTCAGGGCATTGTTCTGACAGCTGTGGTTTGATTCGCAGTTTGTTTAATCCGACAGCTTTAAGTCCAAATAAGCCTTCGGTGATTACTCTTGCAAACAAAAGGCTTTCGGCTGCAAGATGTGCTCGGTTGCCTTCTAGATAGGCTTCATAAGGATATGGTGCATGAGAGCTTAAAAGTCTGTTTTTGCAATAATTAACGGTTTCTCTCATTCCTTTTTCTGCCTGGGATGCAAGAAATGTACCGCGAAGGGCAAATAATAAAGATCTGTCCCACGTTGTATCGTGGGCAGAGGTCGAACGCATCATACCATCATAGTAAAGCCTGTCTGAAAATAGCGCATTAACTGTTTCTTCTGCTCTGTCAAAAATCTCTACTGTAAGAGGCATACATATCCATGAACGCAAATCGGTATTGCCGTCATAATAACGGTATGTGTCAAAGCCTTCTACATTTGCGCCAAAATAGTTTTCTATTGCAGTTTTAAGATTTTGCTGTTCATTCTGCCATTCCTTTTTATGCGATTTATCGCCTATAATATCGGCAAGGATTGCAGCATTGCCAAGTGCATCATATGTAATGCATGAGGTAAAGAGATTGGCGTTTCCTGATTCAAATCTGTTTTCAAGCTCATCCGAATCACTTGCGATAATGCCGTCCTTTGTTTTTCTTGAAAGCGCAAAATCAAGACACCATACAAGATTATCCCAAAACCGTTCAATCAGTTTGATGTCACTCATTTCAAGCAAAAATCTTGAAATGCCATAGGCATACATTTCACCGTCGCCACGGTCACCTGCACCATTCCAATAATCAGTACCTTCAGCCACAATGCTTGTAACAAGTGCTCGCTTATCACACATAGGTTTATCGGATTTATCCATATATTTTTCATAAAGGGAATAACAGTTAATGCTTTGCTCTATCCCTGCAGAGTAGCCCGAAAACGGAAAGAAAGGATTGGCATATTCACACTGGTCATTTGTCCACAAAGCCGCATAGTAATTGCCACCGCCCGGTGCATGCATAAGACCGTTTTTTGTTTTGAAAATGCTTTCACTGCCTCTTAATATACAGTGCGAGAATTGTGCGTTCAGTTCTTGAATCGGTGTTTCAAGCTTAAGAGAATTAAATGTGTCTGCAATAAATTGTCTTCTTGCCTTTATTTCACTTTCAATAGTAAAAGCAGGAATTTTGTTCTGATAAGCATAATAAACACAGTAAAAACAACAGCTTTCTTTTGGCTGTAATGTGTATTCACGATTTCGGTTTTCCGATGTTCTGAATTGCGTATCAAATACGACAGAGCTTTCCGCTGTGATTTTTTCTCCCACACACCAAAAGGCGCTCGTTACTTTGGAATACTTTTTTGCTGTAACTTTATATTTTGAACCCTGTCGGAATTGTTGCAAATATGAATAATCTCAATGAGGGCAGGCTGATTCACAGCAGGCAGAAACTCTCTTGTTATTTCTGTGTTGAATTCTGAGGAAGAAGTAATTTTCAAATTGCCCTTTATGCTGATTTCCGTTGGATATTCAACTGCCTTTTTATTGTTAACCATTATGGTGAAATCCGAATTATTGAAATTATGGCTGAATGAGGATTGCGTAACATTCGGCTGAACACGAAGTGTAGGTATTACAAGGTGCCTCATTAAACGAAGTCTGCCATTGCTGTCATTTCCGTAACTGATGATGGCCGAGGCGTAAAATCCGGACATTTCAATATGGTCTGAAGTGTTTGCTCCGTCATTTTTAATTTGCCATATTACTTCATTTTCGTTACCCAAATACTTTGTGCGAGGTACATTCAAATCTTCTTTTTTCGGCTTTGCCCAAGATGCAAAGGGTGCCGGATTGGATAAGGCACCGTATAATTCATATATTTTCTTTTTCATCTGCTCTCACCCTGAGCTCTTCAATAATTTTCTCATGATCCTTTTCTTTTAAATCATAGAAAAAGATAGGAATCACACAAACCAAACAACTGATGATTGTTGTTATAATTAAAATATTGAAAATTGGAGTTCTTACTGCCGCATCATATAAAACAGTATAATCTTCACCCAAACCGTAATGCTCATAAAAATACGGAATGATAAGACCGGTAAACATACCGGCAAGTGTTGTGAGCATTCCGCCAAGCTGTGTAATAAAGCCTTCTAATCTAACACCCGTTTTCCATTGCTGATAGTCAAAAATTTCTGCAGTCATTGAGGTTGTAATAACGCTGTCACCTCCGAGGGTCAGCGTTGCGAGATACAGACAAACGAAGAAAATAACCGTATTGTCCATTGTAAACAGCATTATGCCGCAAAAGATTGCACGTATAAGATTCGTCCATATTAAAACATTTCGTTTACCGATTTTCTTTGCCAGCATCGGTGCAAGGAGCATAAGCGGTACTGACGCCGTGCCGATAACCGTATTCATTACGCCCAGCATGGCATTGCTTTTCAGCTGATAAATGCAGTACCATCCCAGAATTGAGCCGATACCATATTTAAGTCCGCTTAAAATAGAATGAATATTAATAAGCCAGAAATACTTGTTTTTTGCAACCTGCTTAATACCCTCGCTGAATTTAACTTTTGCAACATAATCCTTGGCTACAACAATTTTTTCCTCTGTTCCTTTAAAGGTAATTATGCTCAAGATAATTCCGAATATGGAGAATATCGGGAAGAAAATGCGATATGTTTTAAAATCAGTCATACCGCCTGTAAGCTCTGCGAGTATCGGTAAAAGCATATTTACAATGGATGGTCCAAGGCTGTAAATAAACATACTTACCGACAGGAGACCCGTTCTCTCCTCTCCATTTGGTGTAAGCACCTGTGCCAGACTTGTAAATGCCTGTGCATAAAGAGCTTGAAATACCATTAAAAAAGCGTATGTAACGCCAATAAACGCAACCTTTGCTGTATAGTTAATACTGTTTGGCAAAAACGCCATAAGACAAAGCAAGACAGCAGTCGGCACACCTGTATACAAAAGATAAGGTCGAAACTTACCATACTTTGAATTTGTATTATCAATCATCATACTGATAAATGGGGCTTTAATCAGATTGATAATGCCCATTATGATATTGAGCCATGCAAGATGTGTCGGTTTAATGCCATAGGCGGAGCCGATAAGCAGGCAGTTGGCATTAAGCGCCACATAGCCGAAAAGCGAGTTGATTGTATTTACTCCGATTCCGCCGACGCTGTATGCAGCAAATTCCTTGTAAGGTATGTATTTACCCTGTGCAGGTGTTTTCCAATGAGATGCAATTTCTTTAGGAAGTTCTTTGATTTTTTCAAGCATAATTTTTACCCCTTTTATAATTAAACTTAAATGATTAATATTTGCCGTTTTGTGTGTATTCAACACAAATTATATTTTTTACTATTGAGCAGTAATCCTGCCTCCTTTTATTATTTATTGTTTTTATTCTTATTTGTTTCATCAAGGTTTTCAAAAAACATACGAAATGCAGTCGGCAATGCATAGGCAGTTTGAATCTCCTGCTCGGTTGCCCAAACAAAATGATCTGTTTTTTGTGCGCATTGGATATGGTAACAGGTCATTTGCCATTTTATGTGTGTAAAGATGTGAACACGGTGCAGCTGTTTATATAATTCCACAGGCTGAACACCAAAAGCATCAGCAGTTTGCAATGCACGATTAACATCCATTTTGCTGAGAACATTCGGCAGCTGCCATAATCCGGACAGCAGACCGCTTTCCGTACGTTTTGTTAAGGCATAACGATCTGCGCATTGCAATAAAAAGACTGTGCGCGCTTCTAAACGTTTTTCTTTTTTTGGTTGTTTGATTGGATATTGCAGCACCGTGCCACTGGCGTATGCACGGCAGAAGCCGTTTGCCGGACATTCGGTGCATTTGGGTGACTTGGGTGTACAAACTGTTGCGCCCAGTTCCATTAACGCTTGTGTGAACTGTCCGCACGCGTTTTTCGGATATACCTTTTCCAGCTGTGCAGCGATTTCGGATTTTGTTTGTGTGCAATCAATTGGTGCATCATTTTCGGTCATACGCGTAATAATGCGCAGCACATTACCATCTACAGCGGCGTAAGGCTGGTTGAAGCAGATGGAAGCGATGGCACCTGCAGTATAGGGCCCAATACCGGGCAGAGCTCGGATGTCCTCATATTGATTTGGAAAATGTCCGTTATATTGTGTCTGAATCACACGTGCTGCTTTTTGCAGATTGCGTGCACGGTTATAATAACCGAGTCCCTCCCATAGCTTGAACAGTTGACTTTCCGGTGCTTCTGCCAAAGACAGGATGCCGGGGAGCTGTTTTAAAAAACGAAGGTAGTATGCCCGCACAGCCTCTACACGTGTTTGCTGCAGCATAATTTCCGAAAGCCAGACATGATAGGGTTCGGTATCCTGCCGCCAAGGAAGTTTGCGTGCATTTTGTTTGTACCAAGGCAGCAGCGTATCCGGTAATTGTTTGTAAATTGAATCGCTCGTTTTCAAAGGTTTCTCCTTTTTAATTGAATATGGTATACCTTAATTTATACTGAATAGCTGTGTCAGTTTTTGATAGAAATATGGTTCAAAACTTTCTTTTCAAGTGAAACATTCGTTATGTCAAATCTATAAATATTATATTCCTAAAACGGCATAATCGCAAGCATAAATCTTCAATATGTTATCGAGTGTTTTTATATTGTTTTTTGCTTTTGCCGGGATAAAGTTGTTCATGCAAAAGTTTGCTTGATTATCGGCGAATATGTTTTATCGTTTCACAGAAAAAACACAGGGAACAGTCCCTGTGTTTTTTATAGAGAATTATAAAAATTTTGCAAATTCAATATGCTTTCGCCCAAATCAGTATGAGATAAAGCATTAAGTGAATCCGTTATTAAATATGACGACTCTAAAATCCTTTGTTTCTTTCCGTATTTGAAATATATTTTTCCTTTATCAGCATATGACAATAGTTCGCTTATTTCAGGAATAATAACACTTTGAATTTGATTAAAGCTCCATTGTGATGATTTTCCATTGAGAATTGTTCTTTTCTCTTTTTCTGCACAGTCTAATACATAAACTAATAATTTTTAGAATATTATTAGTTTGTTATATTACCCCTTTAGCAGAGTGATTTGGTATTTATAAATATTAGAGATTATCTAAATAACTTGTTGTTTGTAATCTTGAAAAATCGGGGACTTGCAAATATGAGCCATTTAGTTCTATCCTGTTTCAAAGTCAATAAAGTTCCTATATTTAGTACCACATTTGTTGCACTCAAGTGAAATCCATATCCAAGTGAAGGCATTATCGATTTCAGTTATTTCAAGATGTTCTAGTTCTTGAATATTAGGATATTCATACCTAATACTGATACCAAAACCATCGCCATGGCATTTATTACATGCAACAGATTTCAATATCGTATGTATGTGTTGATTAGTTCCACAATGCTCATAACCATCGCAACTACTATCAAAGATTGGAATAATTTTGCCACATTTTTTGCAACGTACTTCAAATACAATCTGGTTATTATTTGGTAATAGGTGCATTTTAGTGAACATATTGTGTTTGATTTTTCCAATGACAAGTATTTCAAAGTCGTGGGAATTGCAACATGTAAGTATTCCCTCAATCAGGCTGTTATCGCCATCTTTTTTTTGAAATGTTGTCGTAAAAAAAGGACGACTTTTTTGGGGAATCAAATTCGCACCTCCTTATTTGAACAAACGTCTAACCCAAGTAACAATCTTTTCTACAAAACCTGGATTATCTGATAACATATTAGTCATTTTGTTCGCGATATAGCTAATGCTTTGCCTTGGACTTATAACTTCAACTAGCTTATTGAAACCTTTAGGGGCAATCCCGATAACATCCGGTCGTTTTGTCCCATTTAATCCCATTGTTTTTAAAGCTTTATTTAAACCAATTTGTGAATAGCGTCCAGATGCGGCCATTTTGCCAGCTTCCATATTTGTTGCAAATTTATGTAAAGTTGCTCCGTGAGCATTACCCACAAGCAGATTGTTCCAGCCGTTTTTGCTGTCGCTGCCGTAGGTATAGGCAATCGTCTTTTCTTCGTTTTCCAACGCTTCGGTTGAATACGCATATTCTTTAACCGACAAGTATTGCCTAATGCATCATAGCTAATATTTAAAATCAAAAGCAGGGCAGGATTTAAAAGTGTTTTTGGATGCTTAGTCATACACGATACCTTTTCTGTTCTGAAGAATTGTGTTTAGATTAACATAAAGAAAATGTTTTTCGTGTTCCCTATTTCCTATCAATTTCAAGAATATATGGTACATTTGAGCTTATCATTGGATTGTCCTGTGAAGTTAAATCATCATTACTAAAGAATGTAACTGATTTTACTACCGGGTCATTTAATAATGTTGTTGTTTCTTTGTTAAATCTTTCGTAGTTAATTATCAAAAGACCTTCTTGTACTATATGTGCAGTAGAAGTGACTGCAGAAACAGGTAACAATACAGTATTTTCATCGTATTTCAAAATTTCACTTTTTGTAGTTTTACCCGATACTATAAAATTGTAATCCTTTTTTTCTTTTATTCTTTCAATTGTAAGAATATCGTATGGGTTCATTTCCTCATTCATAAAAACAAAAACACGCTTGCCATCATCTTGGAGAAAAACGGCATAATAACCTTGGTGCGTTTTTCTTAAACACTGAATATTATAATTAGATTTAAGAGTTGCATAATCAATGTTATTATTCTCAATACTTTCACTGATTTTTTCTATATCATAATTAGAATATGTTTTTGTTACTAAATCGGAAATGCTATTATCATTGTTGTATTTCACTTCTTTGTCTCCTGCCAAACTTATTGTAAGCATTAATACCAAAACTGCAATGGCAAACAATGAAATTGACAATATAGCAATTTTAAGTTTTTTAATCATCATTATTATTGCCTCCATCATTTTTCAACTGCAAAGTAAACAGATTCGGAGTTATAATAACTCTCTATATTGCCACAATCCCAAGCAATTGCAGTTCCATCTAATGCATTCCATCGTGAAGGCGTTTGTCCAGGTTTGTCTGCCCAAGTTCCATCACTTAATTGAACGGCAAAATGATAATCAGCAATACCTATATCAGGAAGTATAATATCTGAAGTTTTCATTGCTACAATATACTCGTTATTAGTTTTATCTGAAGGGGAACTAACTGTTCTAACATTTTTTTTAAGGGCTTTCATATCCCTTAAAATATAATTCGTTATTTCTTTTGTAGAATATACATTTTTGTTTTTATACATATAGTCATTATTGTTCCCCTTTAAAGAATAGTCACCTGGGTTTGCCGCTTTAGGCAAATTAAACGCATAACTATAACAACTTTGATTAATTGATTTATTTTTTATGTAATTTGATGGTGCAGTTTTTTTTGAAGGAGAAGATTTTGAACAGCCAGATAAACCAATTGCACATGATGCAACTATCGCCGTTACAATCAAAGCCGCTATCCAGGATTGTCCGCTTGGATCAGATTTGTTAACAGGGTTATTGCCACAGTAAGTGAACATATTATTGCCGTTTATATTTTGCCCGGTAGAAACATAACCGTCTGCATTCAAAAACCTACCGACTTGAGGATTGTAGTATCTGCTCTGGAGGTAGTACAGGTTTGTTTCAATATCAAAATAATAACCCCTGTAACGGATAGGGTTGAGCTGGGAGATATTGATAGGGGAGGTATCTGTTGTTGAAAGCATATTGCCCCAGGTGTCGTATTCGTAGGATGCGACGATATTGCCTTGCGGGTCATAAATCCCTAAAACATCACCCTGAATATTTGTTGTTGTGTAGTATGTATATTCATTGCCTTGTGTGAAACAACGTATAGATGCTAAATTGCCGTAGCTGTCATAGAAGAAATAGAGCTCGGTATCTATTGCACCGCTTGGTGTATAGGTGCACTGATAGTAAAGCGCTGAATCAACATACTGGTAGATTGTTTTTGCACCGTTTACTGTTTTGGATGCTCTTAAGCCATCTGCATCGTAGGTGTAAGAGATGCTGTTTTCAGCATTTGTGTAACCCTCTAACTGCCTTGCATTCCAGGTGAGCTGTGCACCAAGGTAAGCTGTAGGGTTGCCGATCGCGTCATAGGTTATGCTTTCTTCTGCTGAAAGTTCACCATTTGCGTCAAGGTCAACACCCACAAGCAGTTTGTTCCAGCCGTTTTTGCTGTCGTTGCTGTAGGTGTAGGCAATCGTCTTTTCTTCGTTTTCCAACGCTTCGGTTGAATACGCATATTCTTTAACCGATAAGATATTGCCTAATGCATCATAGGTGTAAGCGTTGGTTATGCCTCTTGCAGATACCGAGCTTTATTCCAATTTCAATGATTTGATTTTTTTGTAAATTTCTCTAGGTGAAAGTAATGATTTGTTTATATATAATAATATAGCATTTTCGTCAAAAGAAAATGATAAGAATATATCAGTAATTCCTGTTGAAACCAATTTCTCAAAAGAATACTCTAATTGATTATTCCAATTTGTTTGATTAATTAAATTAAACATAAAAATGTTTTCTGGATTCTCGTTGATTGCTTTATTCAAAACAATATTGAATAAATTATATGGAACTACTGTAGATATTTCTATATAATTTATCGATTGTTTTTTTAAGGAGTATTTTAATCCAAGTTCTTCAATTAACTTAAAAAATGCACTATTCTCTCTTATAGAATCAATTGTTAATACGAACAATTTGCAATCTAAAACATTTGTTATTTTAATTATATTACTATAGTTACACTTAATAGCAGAAATTATAATCTGAGCTGGATTGGTAAAAAGAAGTTTTGAAATATTAACCACGTGCTATACCTCCCTTTAGACCTGATCCAATTATACCAAATGGGATATGGTAGTTTGCACGTTTCGAAAATTGAATGTTTATATGTAACAAACTTTTTGCACCAATATCAAATCGAATATTCTTGTATTTGCTTCCTATTTTTATTAATGTTCCGCCTGATTCATATGTTCTAGGATGATTAGGAGATAATATGCGAACTTTATGACCTAAAGTTAATCCGCCATTTCTTCCTGTTTTCACACCTGTGTTTGCAACAATTTTGAAAACTCCACTTAATGCTTGTGAAGCTCCAGCCATTATTCCACCTGTCATAAATCCATCGCAAGCTCCGTCAATAGCCCCAGTTAATGCGGCTCTTCCTGCTCCGTCCCAACTGCCTGTCGAAACACGGTGACTTACAGTACTTGCACCTGCACCGACAACGGCACCTATTGCTCCGGATACAGCGGCGGCTTTTAGTCCGGTAAGTGCTGCTCCGACAAAAGCAGCGGCAGCACCGCCTGTTGCGGCTGTTGCAGCAACAACCGCAGCACCAATAAGTACGGCACCTACACCGATTGCTAATTTTGTTGCCCATTTTTGCCAAGCTTCACCGTCATAATCAATTCTGTCCGCAGGATTGTTACCGCAATATGCAAATAGATTCAAGCTGGCAAAATCTCCATTAACACCTAGTAATGAAGCATCATCAGAATTGATAAACCTACCAATTTGAGCATCATAATAACGGCTGCAAACATAGTAGAGGTTTGTTTCAATATCGAAATAATAACCACGGTAACGGATAGGATTGAGCTGGGAGATATTGATAGGGGAAGTGTCCGTTGTTGAAAGAACATTGCCCCAGGTATCGTATTCGTAGGATGCGACGATATTGCCTTGCGGGTCATAAATCCCTAAAACATCACCCTGAATATTTGTTGTTGTGTAGTATGTATATTCATTGCCTTGTGTGAAACAACGTATAGATGCTAAATTGCCATAGCTGTCATAGAAAAAATAGAGCTCGGTATCTATTGCACCGCTTGGTGTATAGGTGCACTGATAGTAAAGCGCTGAATCAACATACTGGTAGATTGTTTTTGCACCGTTGACTGTTTTGGATGCTCTTAATCCATCTGCATCGTAGGTGTAAGAGATGGTGTTTTCAGCATTTGTGTAACCCTCTAACTGCCTTGCATTCCAGGTGAGCTGTGCACCAAGGTATGATTTCAGTTAGTTGTTAACACAATCAACAATTTCGTTAGTTAAAAGATCACGCTTGATAACTTCAAAAACAATATCATTTTCAAGCTCTAAACAGATTAGATAAGCATCATTAGTAATATAAGCTGGAATATAAAATCCACTACCTGTATCGACGTGAGGCTGACCGTATTTTTTGTTTAATTTATCAATATCCATATCTAAAAACTGTTTTATATCTTCACATTTTATTAAATCTAATCCTTGTACTCTAGTGCTTTTTCTTTCAGGAGAAAATTCTACCAACTTTTGAATAATGTCATTATCATCTATAATTACGAAATAGTTGTTTCTGTCTTCGTATACAGATAATGCATTCATAGTGATATATGGTGTATTTTTGTTGTTAATTTTACTCATCTGTTCGCCAACCTTAAATTCAGAGTTGCGTGTACATCCGGAAAAAAGAATTATTATAACAAATAATAAAACGGTTATTTTTTTCATAGCTATCTCCTTAATTTGGTTCGGCTTTGTATGTTATCGTTTTATTGCGATTTCAGATACTTTTTTCCACCTTGTATAATCACTTTGGATTTGCTCATATGTTTTTTGCACAACAGAGCTTCTATTTACAGGTAACCTTAATTTGAACAATTCTACCAATTTATTAAATTCTTTTTTTCGTGAAGAATCATTCATTAAAGTCTCACATTGATATAATAGTTCATCTGCAAATTTTTCAAGAATAATAGATGCAGAACCATACATATCTTCTTTATTTGTACTATATAGTGCAAGCTCTAATAAAGTGTCAAAATTTGGGAGAGGAGATTTATAAAAACCATTTTCTTTTCCCCAGCCAAAGTCATATAATGCAGTTTTTATCCATATGGAGTTATCCTTTGGATTAATTGCCGTATTCTGACCATTTGGTATAAATCCAAAATCATAAGCGTTGCGTTTATTAAACCTCATACTCATAACAAAATAGTCGCCCATAATAATCTCCTAGGCTATAATTTTATTGTGATTTAAAAGATTTGGGTTTTCGCTTTATGAACTGCTTAATAACAGCAAAAGCAACGATGCAAATAAATACAATAATGCCAATAAATATTATTGCCATATGTGTAAATTGAGCGGAATTCACGTCATATATTACACTTTCTTCTCCATTTGCATTCAAAGCAATTAATTGAGAGTAAGATGAAGTGAATATGTTAAAAATGCCCATATCATTTTTCAAAATATATTCGTTGTTATCGGTATTTCGTCTGATTAAAAAAACAGAATTATTCCAATAGGAATTGTTTTCGATTGTGTCTTGAATTTGGAGTATATCTTCAATCTCACCATTTGGATTAACAGCAATTGCAATATCGCTGCGAACAAAATAAATATTTAAAGTATTTTCGTCCAGTTCAATTCCAAATTTACCACTACATTTAAAATTGTAGCCATATTGAAAATCTCCATTACTTGTATAAATACATACCGTTTTGTTGTCAGAATCACTATACCCAATAGCTATTAATCCATTATCGTTGATATCAAAACATTCAATGGCTTTTTTCTTTGGTTCGTTTGGCAATATAGATATATTTATATTTTTTATGAATGTTTCTATATTGCTTTTGGGTAAGGCTTCAGTAGTAAAGCCTGTATCCATTGCTAATACTTCTATACCTGTGTTCGTTAGTAAAAATAGAAGTAATAGGATTATGAAAAAATATCGTAAGTACTTCATCTCTATCACTCCATAATTTATAATTTGAATTTTTGCATATTATTGCATTTGCGGGAAATACATTACCCTTTCCATCATAAGTATAGCTCAACGCAGGTTCCTTTGCAAGCATTAAGTTATCAAAACATACAAAGTATTCCTTAATAGGTAATAAGTAGGATTTGGAAATCTCCTTTTTTATCAGTATGAAGAAAGATAAGGCCTTTTATTTTATATTCTGTTGAGACTATTGGAATATATGATATTGTATTGATGTTTTTATATGGTATAATGAAAGTGCAAAACGTGAATCCATAAATCGGATAAATACATTATATTGAAGATGAATATGGATGTTTATGCAATTAATATTTTAAGGGCGATAGAAATGGAAAATGAAAAGTATTTGGAACAGCTGCCTTTTTGGAATAATCTTACATCTAAAGAACAGGATGCGTTAAATAGATTTACGGCAATAAAGCAATATAAAAAAGGTGAAATTATTTATAGTGAAAATGATAAATGCCTTGGAATGGTTATGCTGATTGGCGGTGAATCAAGAATATATATAATGTCTGAAGAAGGCAGAGAAATAACATTATTCAGGCTGAAAGAAATGGATTGCTGTGTTTTATCAGCTTCTTGTATCATTACTGAAATAACTTTTGATACTTATATGGTTGCAGAAAGTGATTGCAGCATTCTAATCGTTAATTATAGTCTTTTTAACGAATTGATAAATAAAAATATATATGTAAAATGTTTTGTATATGAATTATTAACAGAAAGATTATCTACAGTTATGTGGGTAATGCAGCAAATTTTGTTTAATAAACTGGATAGAAGATTAGCTTTGTTTTTAGTAAATGAGTGTGAAAAGTCAAAAAGCAATGAAATTAAAATGACACAGGAAGATATATCAAAAAACATTAGTTCTACAAGGGAGGTTGTAACAAGGATGTTAAATAAATTTGCATCTGAAGATTTGATAGAGCTTGCAAGAAAGAGCGTTGTAATAAAGGACATAGACAAATTGAAAAATATTTAAAAATTGCAGCTAATGTGATTAAGTCACGGAAAAATAAAAAATGTTATGATAAAATGCAATTGAAATCAAGTTGAAGGAGGATACAATTTTGGCAGTAAAATTAAATCCTGATAAAGAAATTGTAGATACAATAAAAGAAGGATTAAAAAGAACAGGAGGCTATTGTCCTTGTAGACTTGAAAGAACAGAAGATAATAAATGTATGTGTAAAGAATTTAAAAATCAAATTAAAGATCCTAATTTTGAAGGATATTGCCATTGCATGCTTTATTATAAAACGATTGATTAAAAGGAGAAGAATAATGAGTGAGATTAATTTAAATTCAAGTAATTTTAATGAGGAAATAACGAATACGGATAAGCTGGTTTTAATTGATTTTTTTGCAACCTGGTGCGGACCTTGTAAAATGCTGTCACCGATTATTTCCCAAATAGCAAATGAATATGCAGACAGCGTTAAAGTTTGCAAGGTAAATGTTGATGACAATCAGGATTTGGCACTGAAATATAATATAGCAAGTATTCCAACCTTGATATTTTTAAAAAATGGAAAAGTCGTAAAAAGCAGCATTGGTTATTGTTCAAAGTCTGAATTGACCGGTATTATAAATGCTTTGCTGTAAAGAAGACATAAAGTAACGAAAAATAAGAAATGTAGTCCAGGTATTAGAAAGGAGCCGTGTATGGATAGAAAATTAAAAATCATAATTGAGAATTGTCCCCAAAACCATAAATGCCCGGCTGTAAATGTTTGTCCGGTTGGAGCATTGAGTCAGGATGATTTTGAAGCACCCAAAATAGACTATAATAAATGCATAAGGTGCGGCAAATGTTCGAATTTTTGCCCTAAAAAGGCATTGGTATTGTAATATGCCGTTTGTATTTAATAAATGAATAATATGTTTTTAAAATAAATGCAGCCCAACGATTTATGAGTTGTCGGGCTGCATTTATTGTTATCTGTGCAGATTTTGATGTGTATAATGCATTAAAGTTAATATTGATTTATGTTTGCTTTAAATTTTATTCTTAATTTTGCAATAATAACTAATTCCGATTAAATCAGCTAAAAACCAGCCTATGGGGATTGCTATCCATATACCATTTATGCCAATATTTGAATTTGAAGATAAGGCATAAGCAAGTGCTACTCTTGTTCCAAGTGAAATGATTGTAAGCACAACAGACATAGCAGGTTTTTTAATCGCTCTGTAATAGCCGTAAAGTAAGAATAGTATTCCTATACCGATATAGCATGCCCCTTCTATTCTAAGATATTTTATTCCGATTTGAATGACTTGGGTGTTTTCATTATTAATAAAAATGTTCATCAATTGAGGTGCAAATAGGCAAACAAAGCCGCTGATTATAATACAAAATATGATCACCATAGTTGTTGCTGTTTTGATTGCGTTATGAATTCTGTTCTTTTTTTGGGCACCGTAATTTTGTGCAATAAATGAAGAAAAAGCATTTCCGAAATCCTGTACAGGCGAATATGCAACTGTGTCAATTTTTACACCTGCTGCAAAGGCAGCCATAACTACTGTGCCAAAGCTGTTGATAAGTCCTTGAACCATTAAAATGCCGAAATTCATTATTGATTGCTGAATGCATGTCATTGCAGATAAATTTAATATTTCACGAAAAATCTTTTGATTCCATTTCATATTGTTTTTTCTTATACGAATATTTTTGCATTTGAAAAAATAATATAGAATTATTCCCAGCCCTGAAATATATTGGGCAATAACTGTTGCTGCGGCAGCGCCTGTTACTCCAAAATTAAATTTTATGATAAATAGAAGGTCAAGGCCAATGTTGATTATTGTTGAAAGAGCAAGAAAAAGTAATGGTACAAGTGAATTTCCTATTGCTCTCAAAAGATTTGAGAAGATATTATAAAGAAAGGTTGCAATAATTCCTGAAAAAATGACAAGCAGGTATTGTTTGAATGTGTTTTGTATTTCATTTGGGATTTGCATAAATTTGACTATTTTGTTCATTGAAACATAAACAATAATGTTTAGCAGAACAGTAATAAAAAAGATGCTGACAAATGAAATGAAAAAAGATTGTTTTATTGTATCATATGCCTTTTTTCCAAATTGAATTGAAAAGAAAACGCTGCTGCCAATACACAGTCCGCTGATTATGGATGTGATGAAAATCATTATTGTATAGGCAGAGCCGACTGCAGCAAGAGCATTTTCTCCAATAAATTTGCCGACTATCATTGTGTCGGCAATATTATACAATTGCTGAAGAAGATTGCCCAGCATAAGAGGAATTGAATATAATAAAAGATTTTTTGGAATTGAACCATTTGTTAAATCCATACTGTTTGAAGTTTTAAATCCAAACTTTTTCATTTTTTTATCTCCCTGCGAAATATAGCAACATAGTATATCATTATAAAATAAATTTGTAAATATAAAAGCAAGCTGGTTATAATCATAAACAACCTCAATCAATTAACGTATCAGGTTAATTGATTGAGGTTGTATTTGCTTTATATTATTAAAATGCTGTTGTATGCTTTTTCACTGGAATTACGGCAAGTTATTATACTGAATGCATAATAACGTCTTAATCAGCCTCAACGGTAAAGGTGAAATTGAGCGGATTGAAATAGCCAAACTTAATCATATGCTCCTTGCTTGGAATAGGACCGCAGCTGCCGGAGCCGGTGCCTCTTACAAAGCCGTCAATGGCAACAAACGTTGTGTCAACATCCGGCAAATCCTCGATGTGCTTTGCTTTTGCCAGCTGGCTTAATGTAAAATGATTTGCATTGAAATTGATATATCTTTCAAGAGCTGTGAACTTTAAGCCTGCACCCTTGTCATTTGTAATCATACTGTAGCGAACATCACCTCTGTTGCCTGAATCCTGTGGCTTGATATACTTATGTGCCATATCGGTAACCGTAGTTTCATAAATGCCGATTGGTGCGTGTTCCTTGAAATCGGAATAGTTTTCAACAGGACCTCTGCCATAGTATTTCACATGTTCAAATTCATTCTTAAGCTCGGTATGAACACCAAAGCGAGGAAGCTGGTCAGTAAGCGGACACACCTTTTTAAGGGATGTGCTGATTGTAACTTTTCCGTTCATATCAAAACAGTAGTCTACTGTTGCTCTTGCGAGAACAAATAAACCTCTTGTTACAAAATCATAAACTGTGCTTACATAGCTGTATCTTCCGTTATTCTTAACCTCGCAGGAAACAAGCTTTGTTTTTGAGCAGTCAAGACCGATAATCTTCCAGAAAATAACCATATACTGGTCATTATCCAGTCTGCCCCTGTAGATGTGAGGAACAAAGCCGTTTCTCTTATCATATGGTTTTGGATTAAGATATTCCGTACCGTTTTTCGTATAGCCAACAAGACCTTTGTTCTTGTCAAACAAAGCGCTGCCTTTATCAAAGCTTACTTGAATCAGATTTCCCTTAACGGATATATCTGCAGGCTTTGACTGGTTGTCTGCTTTCTTAAGTGCAGCCTGTGAAACGATAACCTGCTCAACTGCAATTTCGTCGCCGCTGTTTTTATCGGTATAAATAAAGTTAACAAAAACGTCCTTTTCACGCTGGTTAAAATGTGTTGAATTAATCTGTACCTTTTTCTTTGCACCTGCAGGAATAACATTGCTGATGGTTCCAACCTCTTTGCTTTCACCGTCAACCAGAACTTCAAAAGCAACTTTAATGTCAGAGCTGTCAGCAAAGCTTCTTGTATTCCAAAGCTCAAAAATATTGCCGTTCATCTGCTTTGCTCTGATTGGTCTGTAGCATACCTTCATTTCAAGCGCGCCGCTTGACGGCTTACGATCAGGATAGAACAGACCGTCAACACAGAAATTGCCGTCGTGGATAGGCTCGTTATGGTCGCCGCCATAGGTCCACTTATACTTGGCATTTTCATCATAAACGCTATGGTCTGCCCACTCCCAGATACAGCCGCCCATAAACTGGTCAGAGGAATAGAACAGCTGCATATATTCTTCAAGTCCACCGGGTCCGTTGCCCATTGCGTGCGCATATTCACATTGAAAGAATGGCTTGCCCTTATACTTGTTTCCTGCTGTGCCTTTCAGAATTTTTCTCATCAAATCAGGTGTGCCGTACATTCTTGACACAACATCATATGCCCAGCGTGTACTGCGGATTACACCTTCATAATGAACAGGAATTTCAGGATTGGCATTTTTCAGATATTCATAGCAGACATCCTGGCATTTGTGTCCGCCGGACTCATTGCCAAGGCTCCACATCGTGATACTTGGATGGTTCTTATCTCTGCCGTACATTCTCTTCACTCTGTCCAGATAATGTGATGCCCATTTTATGTCGTTACTTAATCGGTTTGGATTGTAGGTACTGTGTGGTACGGCATAAAAACCGTGGGTTTCAATATCCGCCTCGTCAACAACATAAAGGCCATACATATCACACATGGTTAAAAAGGCAGGGTCAGGAGGATAATGAGAAGTACGAACTGCATTACAGTTATATTCCTTCATAAGCTGAATATCCAGCTCCATATCTTCAAGGTTCATTGCATAGCCTTTTGTCATATGGGTATCGTGGTGGTTAACTCCCTTGAATTTGATTGCCTTGCCGTTGAACAGGAACACCTCGCCCTTGATTTCAACATTTTTAAAGCCGTAGTATGTGCGGATAGCCTCAACCTCTTTATCGTCCTTATACAAAACAATAGTGAGTTCATAGAGATTCGGGGTTTCTGCATTCCACTCGTCAACAGCAAGATTTGAAAGGTTTACACCTTTTTCAGGCAGGAGAGATGCACTGATAACAGGCTCTTTTTCTGCTGACTTTATTTCAATGCGTGTATTCTTTTCAAATACACCCACAACATCAATATCAAGATTGTATGTGCCGTCGCTGTTCTTTGATGAACGGAGTGTAAAATCATGGATATAGCTGTCTGCAAATTCCGTGATAAACACATCACGGAAGATACCGTTTTCACGGAACATATCCTGACATTCAAGATAAGAGCCGTTGCTCCACTTGTAGTTCACAACAACGATTTCATTTGCGCCGTCAGTTAAAAATGCAGTAATATCAAATTCAGCTGTATTGTGTGAGCCTTCGCTGTAGCCCACATATTCACCATTCACATAAACGGCAAGCGCACCTGCAACACCTAAAAAGGAAAGCGTACGGCGCTTATCTGCCTTTTTAATATCAACTGTTTTTCTGTAAATACCTGTTGCTACATCGGCAGGAATATGAGGCGGCTTTTTCGGGAACGGATAACGGGTATTGATATATGCAATCTGGTCGTAGCCTGTTCTCTGCCAGGTGCAGGGAATCGTTACCTTGTCAAAGCCTGCGTTCTCTGTATCAAACACTTCAGGAACATAGCTTAATTTTTCGAAATAAGCAAAGTCCCATTCTCCGCTGAGCATGGTTACTCGATCTGACTTATATCTCTCGTTTTTATAGTCTGTTTTTACAAGCTTTTTTACGGATGAAAACGGAATAAAAAAGCTCCTTGCATCCAGCTTGTTTTCTTCATAAATGCTGAAATCAGTATGCAGTTTTCTGTGTATGCTGTATTTCATAATTTTTACTCCTTTAAATGTTTTTAAAATTTAATTTTAATCCTCATTTTTAACTTTTATATCAAATGCAAAATGTGCATTGTTTTCATACCAAAGGGGGAAATTTGTTCCCCATACATTGTTATATAAAACATATGTTATTCCGTGAACCCCTGCATCTTCAAATTTGTTATCAAACTGAAGAATTTTTCCCTTGCCGATGGATATAAGAGGTGAATGATGATTTGTTATTTTATAACTTTGATGATTGCATTTAATTTCAGTATCAAATACTGCGTGAAGATTTCTTCCGCCCATGGATACAACAGAGCCGGGTTCAATAAAATCATCAATTTTCTTTAACTTAATATTGTGACTCGACGGGAAAAGGTGCATATAAATTGCCTCTGTCAATCTGTTCGCGTCCTTGCCAAACCAGGATGTATCTATATTTAAACCGCTTTCATTAAGGGTATAAATGATCTGCACAAGTTTTGGTGCACCAAGCTCGCTGCAAAGCTTGCTGTCACATTTGAGATGCACAGCAATTTTGTTACTGTCAATACAAGCCATTTTATCAACAGAATATGCAAAGCGGCCAACAGGGTATTTGCCGTCTGCATATTTTAGCAGCGGCCTTGCAAAATCGCCCAGTGCCCATACTGCATTTTTTTTAAGATTTCTTGAATAGTGATTGAGCCAATATTTATAGTCATCGTTTGAAAAGGAAAAGTATTCAATAATTGCTTCCTCATTATCACGGATGATTACATCATCGGCAAAGGCAAGATGCCCTATACCACCTTTTTCGTTAAGTGCAAATCTCCATTTGCCGCAGGTAATTGTTTTGCAAAAATCATCGCTTTCAGGCAAGTCTGCTGGTGAAGCGGGGATTAGTTTTGATAATGCTTTTTCTGCCTGCTCTTTATGTTCTTTGTTTAGAGCGGAAAGTGCAAGATTTATATAATTTCTCTGCTCCTGCCAGCTTTTTTCCATTTTTTTGTAAGAGCCGTTTTGGTAATCACCCTTGGCACGTTCTATCAAAACAATAAGGTTTTGCGCAAAGCCACGTAATGGATGATGAATGCACACCTTATCATTACTTCTTGCCTTTTGAAAATCCCTTTTCAGATAATGCTCATAATCGGCAAAATGCATTTTGGAATCCATACCGCAGGTGTGTTCAGCAATACATAACAATGCATCTGAAAAACAGATATATTCTTTGCTGTTTTTCTGCATACTGCCGTTATGCAGCCACTCGTTTTTTAAATGCATAAGCTCACGCAGGGCTGCTGATTTATATGGGTCTGTTGCCGCACCGTGAATCCACGTGTCCCCAATTTCACCCTCATAGACCGGCAGTTTATCTTTGTATTCCCAGATAATATCAGCAAAATCGTCCATTGTACCGGCTGTTATTTCATAATCAGGGAACTGTGACTGAATTTTATCAAATTTATCCAGAACCTTTTGGGGCGAAGGTGCACCGTGATTGTCGAGCGTATGGTCAAAATACAAAACCTCGTCCATAAAATTACTTTTAAATGCTCCGCCGTAGTCACCTGAATAAATAACAATAATTTCACAATCGCCGTTTTTCCACAAAAAGCATTCAGGCACTTCGGGTATTGCAGATGCGCCGTTAACACCGATATGCAAAAGCTTAATTCCGTGCTTTGCCAGAAGTTTAATGATACCTTTCGTATGCCCCGGAACATCCGTCATTTTAGCCGCAACAGTTTTTCTGCCTCTGATTTCATCAAGCGCATCTACGATTGATAATCCATAATCAAAAGTATCATAATCAAGTAATTCGGAGTGTGTTGTAAACGGCATTGCGTGTGGTGCAATGTTGCCGTTTTGAATTGCAGTTTCAAGTCTTTTCTTTTGTGCTTCGTCTGCAGTATTGAGCATTTCCTTTAGCAGCCAGGAGCCTGTTGTCCACACAAAGTATTTTTTGTCAGGTGTATTCACATTTTCGGCAAGGCTGATGGCATCGGGTATAAAAGTATTAAGATACTTTTGCTTTATATTTTCCGCATAGTCAGTAAAGCCTAAATCAAGATGTGTTTTTGATACTACAAAGACCTTTTTCATTAATTTGTCCTCTCTTGCAATTGTGTAAAGTAAAAAATTAAGACTTTTTGAAAGATTTTTAGCAGCGGCTTTGCCATTAATTCACTTATGACATATGGTTTTCCTTAACATTAAATTTCACAAATTATTCTGATATCTGCTGTGGTAATAGTACTGCCGGAATTCCGGCAGCTATACTCACGATAACATATATTAAGGCAAAATATCAACCCCCTATATGTTTTGACATATTATCAGATTTCAAAACAGGCGAATATTTATATAAACATCAAAGCGTATCAAACCCTTTATAAACAAGGCATAAGATTTCCTTTGATAAAAAGGGTAAGTGCGCTGAAATATTTACAGTACACTTACCTTTTTTATGGTGTTATCTGTTTTCCTCGCCCCAAGTACACATCTGATCTAAAATCGGAATTAATGATTTGCCTCTTTCTGTAAGACTGTATTCAACCTTTGGCGGAATCTGCGGGTATTCTTCACGGTGAACCAAACCGTCAGCCTCCAATTCCTTTAATGTTGCACTTAATGTTTTGTATGAAATCGTACCGATATATTTTTTCATCTCATTAAACCGCACAATACCATATCCCATAAGGGTGTAGAGAATATACATTTTATATTTTCCCTGTATTAAAGACATTGTATAGTTAAAACCTGTGTCCTCCAATTTAGCATTCTGAATACACTCTAAACTCATTTTTATACTCTCCTTCAGGTAAGTATTTAACTTGTATGATAGTATCGCACTTTAATGTGCGTACTTGTTTTTTATTCTATTCACAATATAATTATAGTGTGACGTGAGATAAAAGTCAATTTTACATATTATTTGTTTTAAGAGGTGCGTGAAATGAGTAAAAAAGTGATTATTCTTAACGGCAGTCCCAGAAAGAAAGGGAATACATCTGCTTTAACTGCGTCTTTCAAAAAAGGTGCAGAGAAAAATGGGAATACAGTTACCGAGTTTTTTCTTGGCGATATGAATATAAATGGCTGCAGGGGATGCTTTGGCGGCGGAAAAAATTGTGACAGCCCATGTGTTCAAAAGGATGATATGGAAAAAATTTATCCTGTTTATAAAGAAGCCGACATTGTTGTGCTTGCATCCCCGCTTTATTATTGGTCAATCAGCGGTCAGCTTAAGTGTGCTTTTGACAGATTGTTTGCAGTTGCTGAATGTGATGCCAATTACCGTAATCCCAAAAAAGACAGTATTCTGATTATGGCAGCAGAGGGATATGGCTTTGAGGAAAGCGAGTATTGGTATAATCGTCTGGAAAAACATCTTGGCTGGAAAAGTCTTGGCAAAGTTCTTTGTGGTGGTGTTATGGCGGTTGGCGATATTGATACTACCGAAGAGGGCAAAGAAAAACTTGAAGAAGCATATAAATTAGGATTAACAATTTAAACTGTAGTCAGTATTAAGATTTATGTTAGCTCGTTGCGTAAATTGTTTTAACCCATCCGGCGGTCTTATGTTAATGGATTTTTGTTATTGCTGCAGTATTGAACTAATTTTTAATTATGATATAATTAAACTGTAAAGCAATAATAAATCGGAGTTTCATAGGAGAAAAGTTATGATATCAATTATTGATATGTGTGATAAGCATAAAAATGAAGTTATTAAAATGATGCGTGAATTTTATGCATCACCGGCAGTATCAACAAATGGCTCGGAGGAAATTTTTCAATGTGATGTGGAAAATTGCCTGAACAACAGTCCGTATTTAGAGGGCTATGTATTTATGGATAATGATATTGTATTAGGATATGCAATGGTTGCAAAAAGCTTTTCAACAGAATTCGGCAAGCCTTGCATATGGATAGAAGATATTTATCTGAAACCGGAGTATTGCTCAAAGGGGATTGGCAGCCGCTTTTTGTCATTTATTGAAAATAAATATCCAAATGCAATTTTACGTCTGGAAGTTGAAGCGGAAAATGAACGTGCTGTTCACGTTTATAAAAAAAGCGGTTTTAAGGTATTGCCTTATATGGAAATGAAAAAATAATATGTTGGTATAATGAAAAGGCTGGGAATTTCCCCAGCCTTTATTTTTGTTATGTTTGAATTAATTGAGCTTTCTGTATTGTGAAGGCGTAACATTTTTATATCGTTTAAATTGCTTGGAGAAATAGCTCATATCATTAAAACCGCAAATCATTGCAATTTCGGTTATGGTATTATCTGTCAGTTTGAGAAATTCACATGCACACTCAACTCGATAATAATTAAGATAAGCAATTGGTGTTTTGCCGGTCATTGCTGAAAAAGCACGGCAAAAGTATTTGGGCGACATTTGCGCAATTTTTGATAATTCCTCTAATGTTATATTTGAGCCGTAATTATCTCGTATATAAGAAAGAACAGCTTTTAGCTTTGATATTTGCTGACGGCTCTGATTGTAATTGGACTCTGCATTGTTTTGACTTTTCAGCATATTGCCCATAAGCTGCCATAATAGTCCTATTGTTATCCATTCATATCCGTCCTGTTCTTTTTCCATAGTTTCAAATATTTTATCGGTAAGCTGTGCATTAATGCTGCCTTTTTCTTGCTTGCCGGTGTATGCGCTGCTGTGTGTTAAAAACTTTTTTGCGGATTTTGTACATAGTGGTGTATTTCCCAAAAGTGCTGCCAAATCAAAAACAACACATTCATAAATACAGTTTTCAGGTTTTCCGCCATGTACTGCACCATCACTTATCCATGCGCTGTCACCTGCTTCAAGTATGTATTGCTTTCCATCCAAGGTAAGGTGAAATCTGCCGCTCAAAACTAATATAAGCTCATATTCAAGATGCCAGTGAAGAGGCATCTGATAATGCGGATAAGCTGAATCTACATAATAAAGCTCTATGGGAAAATCGAATGTGCCTCTTTTTTTATCTTCGTGAAGGGAACTGTAATTCATAAATCATACTCGGCTTTCTGAAAAGTGAATATTGTCATATTATTATGGATATATTGACCAAGAAATAAAGAAAAATATGTACTATAATACAATTAGAGTATCATTTATTTAATACCAAGTCAATACAGTGATACGGAAAGGATAAAATAATGAGTAATATAGAAGAACAAAAAGAATTAATATGTGACATTTGTCATAAAATGTGGCAGCTTGGATGGGTTGCTGCCAATGATGGTAATGTAAGCGTTAAGCTTGATGACGGCACAATACTTGCAACACCGACGGGAATGAGTAAATCTTTCATTACACCCGAAAAGCTGATACGTATTGACAGCAAGGGCAATGTGCTTGAAGCAGCAGAGGGCCTTCGCCCTTCCAGCGAGATTAAAATGCACCTTCGCTGTTACGATAAGCGAGAGGATGTAAGCAGTGTTATTCATGCGCATCCTCCGGGGGCAACAGGTTTTGCTGTAGCGCACAAGGCAATGGATATGTACAATATGATTGAGGATGTTGCAGTTATGGGTGCAGTTCCGCTTACACCATATGGCACGCCGTCTACAACAGAGGTTCCGGATGCAATTGAGCCGTATCTTGAGGAACACGATGTTATGCTGCTTGAAAATCATGGCGCACTTGCTGTGGGTAGTGATGTTGTAACTGCTTTTTACAGAATGGAAAGTCTTGAGCTTTGGGCAAAGATTACAATTAATGCGGTTATTCTGGGTGGCAGTCATGATATCAGCAGGGAGAATATACAGAAACTTATTGATTTGAGAGGGTATTATCAGGTTACGGGCAGACACCCGGGTTACAAAACATTCAATCCGGATGATCCTATGCTGCATGCCAAGGAGGTTTAATTATGCTTAAGGGTATCTCTCCGATTATTTCACCTGAACTTTTAAAAGCGCTTTGCGAAATGGGGCATGGTGACGAGCTTGTTATTGCTGACGGTAATTTCCCCTGCGAAAGTGTTGGTAAAAATTCCATTGTAGTTCGCGCTGACGGACACGGCACAGCTGAAATTCTGGATGCAGTTTTAAAGCTTATACCGCTTGACAGGTATACTGAAAAGCCTGTAGCGCTGATGGAGGTAGTCAAGGGCGACAGCTGTCCTTCTCCCGAAATATGGAAAATATATGACGATATACTTAATAAATATGAGCCTGATAATCACGATGTTGAAATGACAGAACGCTTTGCTTTTTATGAAAGAGCAAAGAAAGCTTATCTTATCATTGCAACAGGTGAAACGGCAATTTATGCCAATGTTCTTTTAAAGAAAGGGGTTGTCACTTATTGAGTACAGTTCTTGCATTTGACTTCGGTGCTTCAACAGGCAGGGCGATAAAGGCTGAATATGACGGAAAAACGCTTAAGTATAATGAAATACACAGATTTGAGAATATTCCTGCCACAGACGGAACGCATATCTGCTGGGATTTTCCTTATCTTTTGGGTGAAGTGAAAAAAGCAATTTCTATGTGCGGCAGCATTGATGCACTTGCCTTTGACACCTGGGGTGTTGATTACGGATTGCTTGATGAAAATGACAAGCTTATGGGCTTGCCGATCAATTATCGCGATACACGCACACAGGGTATGCCGGAAAAAATATTTGAAAAAATAGCCAGCAGCGATTTGTATAAGGCAACAGGCAATCAGATTATGCCGATTAACACCCTTTTTCAATTGACTGCCGAAGATAAAAAAGCAAAAACACTCCTTTTTATGCCGGACCTTTTTGTATGGGCATTGTGTGGTGATAAGTCGGTGGAAAAGACAATTGCCTCAACCTCACAGATGTACGATTTTGATAATGACAGCTGGAATTTTGATATTGCAAAGCTGTCAGGTGCAGATACAAATATTCTGCAGCCTCTTGTTGGCAGCTGTACTGTGGTTGGCGAATATAACGGCATTAAGGTTATTAAAGTTGCAGGCCACGATACACAATGTGCAGTTTCAGCAATGCCAGCTGACAGCCAAATGTGCAGTGCCTTCCTTTCCTGCGGAACATGGTCTTTAATCGGATGCGAGTGTGATAATGCGATACTGACTGAAAAAAGTATGAATGATGAGCTTTCAAATGAGCTTGGTGCAAACGGTAAGGTTAATTATCTGAAAAACATCAGCGGCCTTTGGCTTATTCAGGAAATACGCAGGAACTTTAAAGCAGAGGGCAAGGACTATTCCTTTAATGATATGGAACAGCTTGCAAGGGCGGAAAAGCAATTTGCTTGCTTTATTGACCCTGATGCCTGTGAATTTGCAACAGCAGGCGGGGTGCCTGAAAAAATACGTGAATATTGCAGAAGGACAAGTCAAAATATACCGGATAGCGATGGTGCATTGGTGCGCTGTATTTATGAGAGCCTTGCAATGAAATATAAATTTGCCATTGACCAGATTTCTGAAAATACAGGCAGGAGCTTTGATGTACTTCATCTTCTGGGCGGTGGTACGAAAGACAGTTTTCTTTGTCAGATGACGGCGAACAGTTTAGGACTTCCCGTTGTTGCAGGTCCTGCCGAGGCTACAGCTTTAGGTAATATTTTGCTTCAGCTTATTGCCCTTGGCGATATTGCAGATATTGAAGAGGGGCGCATGCTTATCCGCACACAGGAGCGTGTTAAAAAGCATGAGCCTGAAAACGTTGAAGATTGGAAAAATGCATATGAAAAATTCTGCACATTGATGCAGCGAACAAAATAATTTTTAAAATTAAGAGAGGTAAAGATTTATGAATTATCCTAAAATAGGTATCAGACCTACTATTGACGGCCGTTGGGGCGGTGTTCGTGAAAGTCTTGAGGTTCAGACAATGGGCATGGCTGCCGCAGCAAAGGAGCTTATTGAATCAACCCTGCGTTATCCTGACGGAACTCCTGTTCAGTGCGTAATCAGCGATACAACAATAGGCGGCGGTGCAGAAGCAGCAAAATGTGCCGAGCAGTTCGCAGGTGAAAATGTAGTTGCAACGCTTTCTGTTACACCTTGCTGGTGCTATGGTTCGGAAACCTTTGATATGGATCCGCAGACCATCAAAGCCGTGTGGGGTTTTAACGGTACTGAACGTCCGGGCGCAGTTTACCTTGCAGCAGTTATGGCGGCATTTGCACAGAAGGGTCTTCCTGCTTTTTCTATCTATGGTCACGATGTTCAGGATATGACGGACACAACAGTTCCTTCAGATGTTGCTGAAAAGATATTGCGCTTTGCCAGGGCTTCTATAGCCGTTGGCTGGATGAAGAATAAGGCATATGTTAATCTTGGCGGTGTTGCTATGGGTATTGCAGGCTCATTCTGCAATGCGGATATGTTCCAGAAATATTTTGGCATTCGTGCTGAATGGGTTGATATGACAGAGATTGTGCGCCGTATAACACTTGAAATTTATGATCACGATGAGTATGACAAGGCGCTTGCTTGGGTTAAGGAAAACTGCAAGGAAGGTTTTGATCTTAATGAGGGTAAGGATTTACCTGAAATTATCAGAAAATCAAAGGTTGTTCCTGCCGATAAGGATTGGGAATTTGTCACAAAGATGACTATGGTTATGCGTGACATACTTTATGGTAATGAAAAGCTGGATGAAATGGGATGGCATGAGGAAGCACTTGGCAAAAATGCTGTTGCCGGCGGCTTCCAGGGTCAGCGCAATTGGACGGACTGGCTGCCGAATGCTGATTTTACGGAAGCAATTATGGCATCTACCTTCGATTGGAACGGTGCAAAAATGCCGACGCCTTTTGCAACTGAAAATGATACACTCAACGGTGTTTCCATGATGCTGGGTACACTTGTTTCTCATTCAGCACCTTGCTTCCATGATGTTCGTACCTATTGGAGCCCCGACGCATGTGAGCGTGTAACCGGTATTCGTCCTGATGGTGTTGCCAAAAACGGATTTATTCACCTTATAAATTCGGGTGCAACTGCTCTTGATGGCAGCGGTGCCGCTAAAAATGATAAGGGCGAGGGCTGTATGAAGCCTTTCTGGGAGATGACAAATGAAGATATCAAGGCTTGTCTTGATGCAACAGATTGGTGCAGAGCAAATTATGAATATTTCCGCGGCGGCGGATTCTCAAGCCATTTCCGCTGCAGCGCACAAATGCCTGTAACAATGTTAAGAGTGAATGTTGTTGATGGCATAGGCCCTGTTCTTCAGCTTGCTGAGGGATACACAGTTGATTTGCCGGATGAAATTCACAACACGATTGATAAAAGAACAGACCCGTCTTGGCCTACAACATGGTTTGTTCCGCGTCTTACAGGCGAAGGTGCATTCAGCGATGTTTACAGCGTTATGGCAAATTGGGGTGCTAACCATGGTGTAACCGTTTATGGTCATGTCGGTGCAGATTTAATTACACTTGCATCAATGCTGCGTATTCCGGTTAATATGCATAATGTTCAGGCTGAAAAGATATTCCGTCCCCATGCTTGGTCAGCTTTCGGCACAGATGATATTCAGTCAGCAGATTTCCGTGCCTGTCAGAATTACGGACCGCTTTACAAATAAATAAAGAATATGAAATAATGGTCAAACGGACAGTTTTGTATGGAACTGTCCGTTTTTTGCTGTTTTGTGTATTTTGCATTATTTAGATTAGCAGATACTGGAAAAATCAGCATTTTAATCGTTAATTTGCATAAAAAAGAAAGCCGTTGGCAATAATACCAACGGCAATGATTTTTCGCAGAATATCCCAATAAATGAAAACAGCAATAAAAATATAGCAACCGTCAGGGATTATGGCTTTACTGACCATAATTCTGACGGTTATTGTTTTATTTATATTTATGAAATCAAACTTAACTCAAACTGTTTCATACTTTTTTGTTTGAGTTCAAAAGAGGAATGAACATATCTGTTGAGTGTTGTTTTTACATCGGAATGGCCAAGTATTTCCGATAAGGTTTTCACATCAACTCCTGCTTCAACACATCGTGTTGCAAATGTGTGCCTTAATGCGTGAAAATTGGTTTTTTCCAATCTGCAATCTGCAATTACTTTTTCAAATTTAATCTGCATTAATCTCGGTTCGGTATAATCCGATTTATTGCCCGACAATACATAGCCATTTTTTCTGTGTTCATCTATTAAAGGCAAAAGGCATTGCGGAGTAGGTATAATTCTTTTTGAACTTTCACTTTTTGGTGTGCCTATTTTTATAGCTGTTTTTCCGTTGCTTACTTTTACTCTGGTCATGGTTTTATTAATTTGAATATAATCAGCCGTTATATCCTTCCATTGCAGCGCACAAAGCTCACCGATTCTGATGCCTGTATAAAGTGCCAACAGAATTCCGAATTTATATATGTCAGTATCGCTGTTCAAATAAGTTGTTAACTGCATCTGCTCATTTGCAGATAAAACCCGTATATCTTTCTTTTCTTCTTTTAGATAGCGAATGCGCGGCGTGGTTATTCCGTACGTTTCTTCTGCGTATTTAAAAGCTGAACTTAATATGATTAAAATATCATTTATGCTTTTTGACGAAAGTTTTTTGCTTTTCAAACGATTCGTAAAATGTATTATTGTGTAATTTGAAATTAATTTGACTAAAACAGAGCCTATTTCTTTCATTATATGATTTCTGCATACGCTTTCGTATTTTTGATAAGTGGTTGGTTTAATATGGTTTTTAATGCTGTCAAGCCATTCTGTAATCAAAGTCTTAACAGTCAAATTTGCTGCATTGCTGACTACGTTTACAGGCTGCAAAAGGTATTGCTGCTGTTTTGCTTTAACATCTTTGTAATTATCAGCATAAACAGAGCCATATTTTTTTCTGCCGTCGGCAGTTATCTCTTTTACATATCTTGCCTCCCATCTTCCATCCTTTCTTTTATAGATATTTTCGCCCCGTCTCGGCATAATCATCACCCTTTCCGTGCAATCTGCAGGCACAGATATATTTTAAAAAGAATACCAAATATTTGACCATAATTGGCTATAAATGAATGAATTAATAATGAAATTAGTACAATTTATGAACAAATGTCAGCAAATGTATTGAAACAGGTATTAATAAGTGATATAATTTTTTAATAAATAGATATATGTGGATAAGAATGTCACCGGATTTATTATTCATTTATTGGGATAATAAATTATTTAGGAAAGATAAATTCACCTTTATAACTGTTGATGAAAAGGTGCAGGAGAGTTTGAATGGATGGAAACTGTTGAAGCAGAAGCAAAATTGAATAATATATCGCATCGACCGGATGTTTATTATGTAGAAGAGATATCTGCTAAATCAAACAGGTTTTACTTAATCGTTAAAAGGGCTTTTGATTTTATTTTTTCATTATTATCCCTGATTGTTTTGTATATCCCAATGACGATAATAGCAATATGCATACGTCTTGAATCTCCGGGTCCTGCAATATTTAAGCAGGAGCGTGTTGGCAAGAACGGAAAAATATTTATTATGTACAAGTTTCGTTCTATGAGAATAGATGCTGAAGAGGACGGTCCGCGCTGGGCAGAAGAGCATGATGAAAGATGCACATGGCTTGGTGCAAAGCTGCGCAAATGCCGCTTGGATGAATTGCCGCAGCTCTGGAATATTATAAAAGGTGATATGAGCATTGTTGGTCCGCGTCCTGAAAGACCATGCTTTTATGAAGAGTTTGAAACATACATACACGGTTTTTCGCAAAGGCTTTTGGTAACACCCGGTTTAACGGGACATGCCCAGGTAAACGGCGGTTATTCGCTGTTGCCTGAAGAAAAGATTTTGTATGATGTTGAATATATAAAAAATCAATCTTTTAAATTTGATTTGCAATGTGTGATGAAAACCATTTCTGTTATCCTTACGCATAATGGTGCAAGGTAATCAGTAATTAAAATCAGTCCGCAGGAGAAAAACTATGAATGAAAAAAGTAAACATTTAGAATTAGATTTGATAGAGCTTGTCAAAACCTTATGGAAAAAAGTGTGGATTATTATTCTTGCAGCCATAATAGGCGGAGGCGCAGCGTTTTCAGTTGCCTCATATGTAATAACACCAAAGTATGAGTCAGAGGCTATGATGTATGTAAATAACAGTTCCTTTTCCGTAGGAAATACATCTTTTTCAATCAGTTCTTCTGAAATATCTGCTGCTCAAAGTCTTGTTGATACATATATTGTTATTTTGAAATCAAGAACTACACTGAATAAAATCATAAATGAGGCGAAGGTTGATTATTCTTATAGTGAGCTGAAAGATATGATTAAAGCTGCTCCGATTGACAGCACCGAGGTTTTCAGCATTATTGTAACAAGTGAGGACCCTAAAGAGGCAGAAGTAATCGCCAATGCAATTGCACAGGTTCTGCCTGACAGAATTGCAGATATTGTTGACGGCAGTTCCGTAAGAATTGTTGATTATGCAATTGTACCGTCTGAAAAGGCATCTCCTAATATAACAATGTACACAGCTATTGGTATGCTGATATTTGCTGCAGTTGCCTGTCTGTTCATTATCGTTAGAAAAGTTACAGATACAACAATCAGAAGTGAAGAATATTTAATACAGACCTATGGAATCCCTATTTTATCTGTTATTCCTAATTTGTCTGAAACAAAATCTTCAAAGTATTATGCAAAAGATTATAAAACAGAACAGAGGTGATTAAGGTGGCTCAAAAAAGCAAGCATAAAAGTAAAGCTGTTGATTCAATTGTTGAAAGAAGAAAAAATTTAGGCGGTAATTTGAATTTTGCTGCTTCTGAAGCCTATAAGCTCCTCAGAACAAATCTGATTTTCAGTATGTCTGATGAATCAGAGTGTAAAATTATCGGCATAACAAGCGCACTCAGAAGTGAGGGTAAAAGCACAACCTCTTTAAATCTTGCCTACACAATGGCGCAAACAGAAAAAAAGGTTTTGCTTATTGAAGCGGATATGAGAATTCCTGTTATGTCACGCCTATTAAAAATTAACGGCACACCGGGTCTGTCCCATGTGCTGGCAGGCGTAAGCTCATTGAATGACGCAGTTAAAAAGATTGATTTGGCGCCTAATTTGTATACTGTTTTTGCAGGAACTATTCCGCCTAACCCGGCTGAACTGCTCTGTTCAAACAAGATGAAAACGATTGTAGCTACCTTATCTAAAACCTTTGACTATATAATTATTGACTTGCCGCCGATTAATGCGGTTAGTGACGGCCTTGCAGTATCAAAGCTGCTTTCCGGTATGGTTGTTGTTGTAAGGCAGGATTATTGTGACCAGTATGCTTTGGCAGAAGCAATGAGGCAGCTGGAATTCCTGAATGTCAAGGTTCTTGGATTTGTATATAACGATGCAAAAGTGTCAAACGGACGTTACAAAAAATATAGTAAAAAATACGGTAAATATAACAGTAAATATTATGAGTAAACGATATGGAAAGTAAAGCTGCTCAAAAAAGAAATGTACTTGTTGTAATTGTTCTGTGTTGTTTTGTGGCAGTTGGTGTGCTTTTTTCGGTAAAGCTTTTTGTTCATAGCCAAAAGGAAGAAACACCATCGCTGAAACCGACAACGCAGGAAAGTACAGTTTCAGATGAAAATACTGTATACAGCAGTCCGATTGATTTTGACTCGCTTACGGATGAAAACAGCGACATTTATGCCTGGCTTGATATTCCGGATACAGAAACGAGCTATCCGATATTTCAGCACAGTAGTGATGACGATTATTATTTAAGAAAAAATATAGATAAAAAATATGATCACGAGGGAGTGCTTTTTACGCAATGCAGCTATAACAGCACAAGCTTTGATGATCCTGTTACAATTATTTATGGTCATAATATAAAAAAGGATAGCAAGTTCGGCAGACTGCAGGAATATTATTCAAGCAGCGAAGGTATAAAAAATCATTCTGAAATAATCGTTTATATGCCGGATAAAGAACTGCATTATACTGTTTTTGCTGCTGTTCCTTACGATGACAGGCACATTTTATATAATTATGATTTTACGGATGAGCGAATCTTCAGGTTGTTTTTTGATGATATATTATCCGTAAGGTCGTTTGAATCTGCCTTTGCAGATGATGTTTCCCTTAACGCAGATGACAAGGTTTTAATTCTTTCAACCTGTATGATAGGGAATAAAGAAGAGCGTTTTTTGGTGTGCGCAAAGTTAGGCAATGTAACACCAAATTAAAAAATATATATAAATATTTAGGAGGATACTATTATGTTTAAAAAAGTTTTTGCAACAATTCTTTGCTTCATTATGGCAGTAGGTATGTCATTTACAGCATTTGCAGCGGAATTCACACCAAGTGTAAGTGCAAAGTCTGCACCTACAGTTGTAGGTTTTTCAGCTTCAAATGGTACGAAATATGCAGCTGCTATTTATGGCTCCGACGGAAAGCTTATTAAGAATGTGCCGGAAGGCAATTTAATAATCACTCCGTATTCAAAGATGAATAGTGCACAAAACAGCCAGATTAAAAACAATCTTCAGTCAAGCTATAATCAAATTCAGGCAGCAAACAGCTTTGTTGATTTGTGCCCGGGTGTTGCAGGAGCAGTTAAGGCTTATTCAGCCTCTATCAATGTTAACAACCTTGTAGCAAAGGATTTGTTTGATGTTTCTGTTACAGGTGAATATGCAGATTTGTTGAATCAGGCCGGTAATTATATTGAAATAAAGTTTAATCTTTCTGCATCTTCAGATGCACTTGCCAGCGTTCTTCAGTATGTAAACGGTGAATGGGTAGCTATTTCACCTGCTAATATTATTCGCAATGGTTTTGAAGTAACCTTAAGACTTGATAATGCAGGTTCAGTTGTATTTTTGTATGATAAGGATGTGCTTCCTGACGCAGATCCAAATGCACCAAAATCACCTAATACAGGTGAAATGAGCATGACTGCACAGAGCATTGCCGGTGTAGTCGGTGTTGCTGTTTTGGTTTTAGGTGCAGCAGCTGCAGTAAAGAGCAGAAAGCTTCGTGCAGAGAGATAAATAGATAATATAGTTTTGTAAATTAAAAGAGGGGACTTTGCCATGAAAATTAAAATTAATGGGCAATTTTTAAAAGTATTAATTGCTGTCATTGTTATTATTTTGCTTGGCGTTCTCTCTTTTAAACTTATGTCCGATTGGGAGTCAAAAAAGAGCAGTGTGGATTCTGATAACACATCATATGTAAGTGATGATAGTGTATTGTTTGACGGTAAAAATTATATTCTCAAGGACAGCCTTGAAACAATACTTGTAATGGGTATTGATAAATATGAAAGCCAGACGGATACAGAGGGCTATAATAACTCGCAGCAGGCAGACTTTTTAATGCTGCTGGTTATAGATGATGATGCAAAATCATATACAGCCTTGCATATAAACAGGGATACGATGGCAGAAATCCCTGTACTTGGTGTGCGTGGTGAGGATGCGGGATCGGTTAATGCACAGCTTGCCCTTGCACATACCTATGGAAGCGGTAATTCAGATAGCTGCCGTAATACAGAAAAGGCTGTATCAGATTTTTTGTATGATATAAATATTGACCATTATGTTTCATTAACAATGGATGCTGTAGCAAAAATCAACGATATGGCAGGCGGTGTTACTGTTGAAATGATGGATGATTTTACAGCTGTTTATCCGCAAATGGTGAAAGGTGAAACCGTAACACTAAATGGTGAAATGGCACTTACTTATGTACGGGCACGTAAAGGATTGCAGGACAGCACAAATATTGCAAGAATGGAAAGACAGCGTCAGTATTTGGATGCACTTATGGCAAATGTTATTGAAATTGCTGCGAAGGATGAAGGCTTTTATTCAAAGGCGTTTGAATCAATTTCAGAATATATGTTTACTGATTTTACAGGTAATCAGCTTACACGTTTGCTGGACAAGGTCAAGAACTATACAAATAATGGTTTTAAAACGATTGAAGGCGACTCTGTAAAAGGAGAAGAGTTTATGGAGTTTTATGCTGACGAAACCGCGTTGAAGCAGCTTGTCCTTGAATTATTTTATGCTCCAAAAGAGCAGTAATCCGTTACTATAGTTTTGTTTATGACTGATATGCAGGGAGGAATATGTGAAGATGGAAAATGAATTGGTTTCTGTTATAATGCCTGCATATAACGCTGAAAAATACATTTCAAAAGCAATTCAATCCGTAATAAATCAAACCTATCATAATTGGGAGCTTATAGTTATTGATGACGGCTCTGCTGACTCGACTGTTGAAATAGTCAGCAAAATAGCAGCTTTGGAGCCAAGAGTACACTTATATAAAAATCAAAGCAATATAGGCGTTTCAAAAACAAGAAACAAAGGCTTTGATTTGGCAAAGGGTAAATATGTTGCGCTGCTTGACAGCGATGATTTCTGGCGCAGCGATAAGCTTGAAAAGCAGCTTGCTTTGCGCAGTGAAAAGAATGCAGATGTTGTTTACAGCTCTTATAGTTTGGTTAATGAACAAGCACCTGATAAGGCAAAGGCTTACATAGTTGCCGAACAGACATCATATTCTGATATGCTTTGTGAAAATATTATAGGATGCTCTACTGTTCTTATGCGTAGTGAAATTACAAAAATGTACTGTTTTGACAGTGCATTTTTTCACGAGGATTACGTTTTATGGCTTACGCTTTTAAAAGAGGGATATTCATTTGCAGGCTGTAAAGAGGTTCTGGTTGATTATACTGTAGCACAGAATTCCCGCTCGTATAACAAGATTAAAGCGGCCAAAAACAGATGGATTATATATAGAAAATCCCAAAAGCTTTCAATACCTAAATCTGCAGCTGCATTTTTTTCATATATGTTAAACGGAATAAAAAAATATATGGAGTAAAGCTAAATGAATGAGTCTATAAATCAGCTGCAGGAAACACTTTTGCAAATGCTTGCAGATTTTGATGAGGTTTGCAGAAAATATGACATAAAATATACATTGTTTGCAGGAACAGCACTTGGTGCCGTAAGGCATCAGGGTTTTATTCCCTGGGATGATGATTTGGATATTATTATGCTTCGCAGCGAGTATGAGCGTTTTTTTAAGCTTGCTGCCAAGGATTTTTCAAAGGACAAGTATTATGTTCAAAAGGAATATTCACCGCATTGGCCGATGTTTTTTTCAAAACTTCGCCTGAATAATACGGCTGCTATTGAAAAATATCATCCAAAGGATTCTTTGATGCATCAGGGTGTATATATAGATATTTTTCCCTGCGATAATTTGTATAATAATCAGCTTGCTGCACAGCTTCAATTTGCAGCATCAAAGGTAATAATAGCAAAATCTCTTGATAAAAGAGGATATGAAACAAACAGTAAAATAAAAAAATTATTTATGGCTTTTTGCCGATTCATGCCTCAAAGGCCTCTTCACCGTTTTTGTGTAAACAAAAAGGCGGATAATGCCCAAACCGTTCATTCTTTTTTGGGCTGCAGCAGTAAATATGAAAAAAGTATTTATCCAAAGAAGTGGTTTACAGAGGTAACATATATGCAGTTTGGTGACAGGGAATACCCAGTATCGGCCCATTATGATGAACTGCTTACAAAATTGTATGGTGATTATATGGTGCTGCCTGCTGAAGAGGAGCGAAAATGTAAGCAGCACATTGCAATTCTTGATTTAAATAAAAATTATACTGCTTATCTTGATATGCAGAGAAATATGAAAATAGACACCTATACACGCAGTATTCGTTAATGACTATTGTGCGGGTGTTTTTTAGGGGTTATTCGTATTGACAGACAAAATTGAAAAAGAAAAAAACAGTAAATCGAAAAAAATAATCATTGCTGTTGGTGCTGTGTTATTGATTGCAGCAGTCATAGTATCAGCATTTTTAATCAAATCACATAATGATTCACTACACGCAAATGGCACAGAGGATTTTGTGATTTCTACTCCTGTAGGGGATTTGAAATATCCCGGTGAATTGAGCGAAAATGTAAAGCTTAAAGTGAATTCTGATGAAAGTCCTTACAGCGCAACGCTTTATGGTATTGCAGGTAAAGCAGAAGCTGAATTGTTTACAATAAATGTAGGCGAAGACGGTCAGGGTTATCTTTTTGGTACTGCACCGGATAAAAACGGAGACGCGGTTGAAATCAGAATAAACGTTAATGGAATACCACAGTTCGACGGCTGCAGCGAAGAGGATATACAGCAGCTTTATTCCATGCAGGACAGGGTTAACGATATTATTGAACAGATATACGCGTTAGATGGTTTTGAAAGTGTGGATAATGATGAATATTAAACGAAAATTGGGAGCTGTTATTTATTATTTAATTGCAAAAAATCTTCCGCCTTCCTATTCGGGCATAAAACTCGGTCAAACAGCACTTCGTAGATTTTGCGGCAAGCTGATGCTTAAAGAATGCGGAGTCGGTGTGAATATAGAAAAAAATGCTTATTTCTCAAAAAAGGTTTCATTAGGCGATTATTCAGGACTTGGCGTGAATTCAAAAATACATGGAACATGCACTATCGGTAAGCAGGTAATGATGGGCGAGGATGTTACAATCATTACGAGAAATCACCGATTTGACAGAACAGATATTCCTATGATGGAGCAGGGATTTAGTGATGAAAAGCCTGTAGTGATTGGGGATGACGTCTGGATTGGAGACAAGGTGCTGATTCTTCCCGGTGTTAAAATAGGCAATGGCTGTATTATTGCCGCCGGTGCTGTTGTAACAAAGGATGTTCCGGAATATTCAATTGCTGCAGGTGTTCCTGCAAAAGTCATTAAAAACAGGTCATAAAAAGCATTAAGCTTTATGATAAAATAATTATGGGAGTGAAAAAATGAAAGCAAAAAACCTAAAAAAACTCATTTCGGGTCTGTTGTGCTTGGTTATGTTAGTCGGCTCTTTGCCGGTAACCGTATTTGCAAATGACACAGCACAGCAAAGCGAAAGTGCTTTTGTGTCTGAAACACATCAGGTCTTTTCGAGCAAAAGCTCAACAATTGCACCGGGTGTAACTTCAAGCACAAATTATGCTTATGCTTCGGCTGATGGCAAGCAGATGGTTTATTATGTTGCCACTGCAGACATCAATCGTGACGATGTTGAGTTGCATTCCTCTTATAAGGATGCACAATGTACAAATTATGGCATGGAGAAGCTTACAAATCAGATGGCTGCTGCCGATGCCAAGTATCAGCAGGAGAATCCTTACTTTAAGGCTGTTGCCGGCGTAAACGGAGACTTCTATAATATGACTACAGGTCAGCCGTCAGGTGCGTTTGTTATGGATGGGGTTATGTCATCCAACAAAGCCAATAATCGCCCTTGGTTTGCAGTCTTTGAGGATGGAACTGCACTTTGCGGTGCAAACAACAGCGAATGGGATAAGGCTGTTGCAGCACACGGTAAGGCTAAAGAGGCTGTAGGCGGCTCACAGATGCTTGTTGTAGGCGGTAAGGATGTTACTGCATCTGCAAGCGGTTCTTATAACACAGATCGTCATTCACGTTCAATGGTAGGTGTTACAGCGGACAATAAGGTTGTTATCTGTACTCTTGATGGCCGTCAGGAACCATTTTCCTGCGGCGGTACAATGCACGAGCTTGCACAGATTATGCTCGAGCAGGGATGTGTAGTTGCTATTAACCTTGACGGCGGCGGTTCTTCAACATTTGTAACCCGTCCTGAAGGTGAAAACGATATCAAAGTAATCAACCGTCCTTCAGATGGTTCAGAGCGTTCAATTTCAAGCGGTCTTTTGATTGCAACTACTGCTATGCCTTCAAATGTTTTTGAACGTGCAACACTTACAGCAGAGAACGATTATGTTACACCTGATTCAACAGTTGCTGTTTCTGCGAAGGGTGTAAGCCCTGCAGGTACTGCTGCAGATATTCCTGCAGATGTAAGCTGGCAGCTTGCCGATTCATCTATGGGAACTGTTGAAAACGGTGTGTTTGTATCAAACGGAACAACAGGTGATGCAGTTGTTCAGTTGGTTTACGGCGGAAAGGTTGTTGGCGAAACCACAATCCACGTTGTAATTCCCGAAACAATTGCTTTTGATCAGACAACGGTTACCATTCCTTACGGAAAGACTGCTTCTGTATCCTTTACGGCTACATATGGTTTAAATACGGTTGCTCTTAAGGAATCTGATATAGCATTAGCTTTGGATAATGATTCTGCTGCAGCAATCAATGGATTTGATATAACGGCTTGCGATGAATCAGCTGGTGTAAATGGCGCTAAGGTTACTGCAACATTGCTTTGTGCAGGTATTACAGCAGAGGCTGATCTTCTTTTCGGAAAAGGCTCTGAGTTAATAGAAGGCTTTGAAGATTTTAAAAATCTTTCAGCCTGGACCATAAAAACAGGATATCCACAGTATGGTCCTGCAGGAGCTAACGGACAGAATGAGAAAGGTTCTCTTGAAATTGTAAATGCCGAAAACGGCAAGGTGCACAGCGGTGACAGTGCATTGGCTATCAACGTTGATATGACACAGCTTTACGAAACCGGATATCATTTGCTTAACTTTAAAATGTCTCCCGGCTTCAAAATCCCTGCAAATGCAACTGCATTAGGCTTCTGGATGTATGTTCCTGAGGATACGGAAGGCTTATATGCCCGCTGGAATATGGATACTTCCGGTGACGGCAAGGCGGATTATACACCTGACTTTTTGCCGATTGGTTTATCCTCTACCTATCTTGAGGCAGGCTGGCATTACTATAGCGTTGATTTAAGCAAGTATGACAGTGTGGTCGATGCATACACTATGCAGATATATGTAAGTGACCGTGATAACAGCAGTTATAACTATTATTTTAAAAATCAGTATTCAGTAGACTCAAAATATACACTTTATATGGATGACCTTACTGTTGACTATTCTTCAGTAGTTGATGATAGGGAAGCACCTGTGTTTACAAGTGTTCGCTATGCAGATCAGTCAATGTCTGACGCTGCTGAACTGAAGAATCAGACAGTAGCTGATAATCTTATCAGCTTCGGTGCTGTTGTTCATGAAGATACTGCGAAGAATAATTATACCGGCATTGATGATTCTTCTGCAAAAGCATATATTGATGGTGTTCCTGCAGAATTTACATATTCAGGCGGCACATTTGCAATTCAGGATGCAAAGCTTGCGAATGGTGTTCATACCGTAGCTTTTGAAATTGCCGATAAAATGGGCAATACTTCAAGGATTTCACGCAAGATTACCATTGCGGCAGACGCACAGGTACCATATGTAAATCTTGTTCCTCAGACTCCTGATGCAAATAAGATTCCTATCGGTTCTATTCAGTGGTATGATCTTAAAACCAATGCAATTGAAAATATAGACAAAGTTACTACCGTGCTCAATCTTAACTCTGTTTCCAACTGGGAACTTGAGGGTATGACTGTTGCTAATGGCTTCACAGCTTCATATGAAATTGATGAGGTTACAAATGATGCAACGGTTACAATTACCAGAACAGGTGATAATAATGCTACTGGTGAAGCAGTTATAGCTTCTATTCCTGTTCGTACATGGATTTCAACCATTACAAATGATCCGGGATATGAAACTTCAACTCCTGAAGCTATGTGGAAAAGAAAGATTATTTGGCCTAAAGATATAAAGATTTCTGCTGATTATGGTATGATTGATTTTACTGATGGCACAACAGGTACTTTCTCTTCTGAAAGATATCAGACAATCACAGAGCTGTATGGCAACTATGCAGCATTGAACGCAAACGGCGATTATGCAAATAAGAGCAGTTGGCATACACATACTGCGTCAGCAATGGCTGATAAAGCAGCAACCTGTACTGAAAGCGGATATACAGGCAGAACATTCTGTAATGTATGTAATTCAGTAGTGGATTGGGGAACAACAGTTTCTGCAACAGGTCACAATTATCAGTTGGCAAACGGCAAGCTTGCATGCACAGGCTGCGGCGATTTGTTCAACGGCATATTTACAGACGGAAAAACTTATGTTGACGGTGTTTTAATTGCTAACGGCTGGGTTGGCGATTCCTATTATGTTGACGGAGTTATGCTCACAGGCGTTAAGGAAGCAGACGGTTATTACTACGACTTCGGAGATAATGGTGTTTGCGACGGTAAAGTTAAATTCACCGGTATTTTTGAGAAGGACGGAAATTCCTATTTCTCAAAGGTAGGTGTTCTTACATCAGGCTGGCAGTCTATATCTGCAGATGATGGCAACTCCTATTTCTATTACTTTGATGAAGCTGATTACACAATGTATACAGGTGTTCGTACTGTTAAGGGACTTACATATACATTTGATGACAGCGGTAAAATGACAAGAGGTGCCTTCCGTACAAATGAAAACGGCACAAAGTATTTTGTAGCAGGTGAGTCCTGGTTCAGAAGATTTGTTACGCTTGAAGAGGGCACTTACTGGCTCAACGAAAAAGGTTATGTTGCATATGGTAATGCATATACAGTAACAACAAATGTTAAGGATATCACTTGGTATCATTTTGATGAAGAAACAGGCTTGCTTACAGGCCTTTGCAATGGCATCATTGATTATGAAGGCGAAGATTATTACTGTGATGAAAACGGTAAGGTGTTCTATGGTGCTATTAAGTTAGATGATGGAATTATATTCTCTGCAACACGCGGCAAGATTGTTAAAAACGCAAAATGTTACATCAGCAACAGCAATATGCTCAAGGGCTGTGATTTAGATAACGGTCTGTACTGGTGTGACGAGAACGGTTATATTCTTGCAAATGGTTTTGCAAATATTGATGGTGCAACATATTACTATAACGATTACAAGCTTGCTAAAGGCTTTACACAAATCGGTGATAAGTATTATCTGTTCAATGCATCCAGCGGAAAAATGTATTCCGGTGCTACTATGTGGGTTGGCAATAATGCCTATGGCATTAAGGAAGGCTTTTACTTCTTCGGTGCAGATGGTGCAATGCTTAAAACCGGTATTAATGAGCAGAATGGTGAGTACTATTATGCTCAGAACAATGGTGAACTGCTTAAGAACGCAACAATCTGGGTTTCACAAACAAACGGTCTCCTTGAAAGCGGCGAAGGCTACTATGCATTTGACGAAACAGGCAAGCTTATCAAAACAGGCTTTGTAACAGGCGGCGGAGCAACATATTATTATGACAATGCCGTTCGTGTCAAAGGTCTTACAAAGATTGATAATCTGTATTATATGTTCAATGCATCAAGCGGCAAGCTGTATAAGAATCAGTCTATGTGGGTAAGCGCAAACAATGCTTATGGCGTTGAGGAAGGCTTCTACTTCTTTGGTGAAGATGGTTCATGCTTTATTCCTGACCCTGTAAATGGTGTTAAAGCAATTGTTGAAGAAAACGGCAAGCTTTACTTCACAATTGATGGTGTAAAGAAGACGGACGGTATTAACGAGCTTGACGGCGAATATTACTATGCAGCAAGCAGCGGTGAGCTTGCAGCAGGAACAACCATTTGGGTTTCAAGAACAAATGGACTCCTTGAAAGCGGCGAAGGCTACTATGCATTTGATAAAGACGGCAAGCTTATCAAAACAGGTTTTGTAACAGGCGGCGGAGCAACATATTATTATGACAATGCCGTTCGTGTCAAAGGTCTTACAAAGATTGATAATCTGTACTATATGTTTAATGCGTCAAGCGGCAAGCTGTATAAGAATCAGTCTATGTGGGTAAGCGCAAACAATGCTTACGGTGTTGAAGAAGGCTTCTACTTCTTCGGTGAAGACGGTTCAACATTTATAGCTGATCCTGTAAATGGTGTTAAAGCAATTGTTGAAGAAAACGGTAAGCTTTACTTCACAATTGATGGCGTAAAGAAGATGGACGGCATCAATGTGCTTGATGGTGAATACTATTATGCAAAGAGCAATGGCGAGCTTGCTGCAGGAGCTACAATCTGGGTTTCCGGTGCAAATGGACTCCTTGAAAGCGGCGAAGGCTACTATGCATTTGATAAAGACGGCAAGCTTATCAAAACAGGTTTTGTAACAGGCGGCGGAGCAACATATTATTATGACAACGCTGTTCGTGTTAAAGGCTTTACTCAAATTGACGGTAAGTATTATATGCTCAATGCATCCAGCGGAAAAATGTATTCCGATATGCAGCTTTGGGTTGGCAGCAATGCTTATGGTATTAAAGAAGGTATGTATTACTTCGGCACTGACGGGGTAATGGTTCAGAAATAAGTATTATAATATCTACGGCAGGGTTGAAAAAGCCTTGCCGTAGATAAACGTTTTTTTAGATAAAGAAGTTTTTGCATTTTTGTTAAAAAATATTAAAGAAAGTTATCTCAATAAAGCTATGAGATTTGAAACATTAGTAGTAACAGTTGACAGGCATGACTGCTCGCTGGCAGAAAAAATGAATCTGCAAACAGATTCTTTAATTGGAAATCAAAGTGATTTTACAAAAACAGATATTGTTGATTATAACGGACATAAACTGATTTTTTTTAATAATGAAGATAGAGGCGTGGGTAAAAATCGTAATTTGGTTTTAGACCACGCAACAGCAGATATTTGTATTTTGGCAGATGATGATATGCACTTTGTTGATGGGTATCCATCAATTATGCAAAAGGCTTTGGAGCTTGCACCTGATGCAGATATCTGGATTTTTAATTTAATTGAAAAGCAACAGAAAAGATACGTAATTAAAGAGGTTTCTTCTGTAGGATATACCGGCTATGCCAAGTTTGGCGCAGCAAGAATTGCCGTTCGCAGAAGCAGTATAGTAAAGGCTGATATACATTTCAGTCAGCTGTTTGGCGGCGGCGCAAAATATGGTTCAGGTGAGGATACCATATTTTTAAAAGAATGTTTAGATAAAAATTTAAAAATCGTGGCAGTTCCGCTTGCCCTGGCAGAAATGGACCAGGATGAGGAATCTACATGGTTTACAGGATATAATGATAAATTTTTCTACGATAAAGGTGCGCTGTATTATGCTCTTTATAAAAAATCGGCAAGCCTTTACATTTTGCGTTATTTGATAAAATATCGTAATAAATACAAAAATGACATCAATTTCTTTTTTGCTTTAAAGCAAATGAATAAGGGCAAAAAAGAGTTTAAAATAAATTCGCAGTTGTAACAGTTTAAGAGGAAATTATGAAGGATAAGCGCACGCAAAGGGCAAAACTGAATATGATTACAAATATTGTTAATCAATTAGTATCAACACTTTGCGGAATTCTCATTCCACAGGCAATGATTGGTGCATTTGGCTCAGCTGTTTATGGTGCAACAACATCTATTTCACAATTTCTTTCATATGTAACACTTTTGGAAAGCGGAATCGGCAGCGTTGCAAGGGCAGAGTTATACAAGCCGCTTGCCGAAAAGGATAATAATAAAGTTAGTGCAATTTACCAAGCATTAAAACGCTTTTTCGGCAAAATCGGAATTGTGTTTATATTTTATATTTTTGTGATTGCATATTTCTATAATGATCTTGCTAATGTTACTGTATTTAGCAGGGAATATTCCTTCTGGCTTGTTTGTACAATAGGTTTATCCACAGCTGTGGATTATATGTGCGGCATTTCAAATCAGATGTTTATTACAGCTGATCAGAAAAAGTATATTGTAAATACGGCAATAACGGTTGTGCGTTTGCTCAATACCGTTTTAACGCTTGTTCTTGTAAACAGCGGCACGGATGTGTTGCTTGTTAAATTAGTAAGCAGTATAGTAATTATTATACGACCTATTTTTCTTTCACTTTATGTTAAAAAATCCTATACTTTGCCGAAAGTAAATAAAAAAGAGGCTGTTTTAAAGCAGAAATGGACAGGATTGGGCCAAAATTTTGCTTATTTTATTCATTCAAATACGGATATTGTAGTTTTAACTCTGTTTTCAGATTTAAGAATGGTGGCAGTTTATTCTGTTTATTACCTTGTTGTTTTCAGCGTAAGGAATATTGTATTTTCCTTTGCAGGCGGAATGGAATCAGAGCTTGGTGATATGATTGCTAAAAAAGAGAATGGCAGACTTATTAACGCTTATCGCCGTTATCAATGCATCATAAACACAATTGCACTTATTTTGTTCGGCTCAACAGCAGTTTTGATTGTGCCTTTTGTGCAGCTTTATACTGCCGGTGTTTCAGATGCTGATTATACTCAACCTGCTTTTGCAATGCTTTTTATTATGGCAGAGGCATTCAATTGCATTTCACTTGCCTGTTCTACGCTGCCGATTTCGGCAAACCGATTACGTCAGACGCAATGGGGTGCATTTGGTGAGGCATTGATTAATATTGTGCTGTCTTGCATACTGATTCAGTTTAATCCGCTGCTTGGTGTTATTATAGGTTCCTTGGCGGCAGAAGTATTTAAATTTGTTTTTTATGGTGTTTATGCAGCAAAGCATATATTGAAAACATCCGTATTTAAGGAATTAATGCGTCAGGCAGTTGTCCTTTTGGTTTTATTTGTAATCGCATTTGTCGGTGTTAATCTTTTTGATAACAATTCAATTTCAAACTATTTTGAATGGGCCTTGATTGCCTGCTGTACAGTTGTTGTTATAACGGGCATTGCACTTTTGGTAGGTATGCTCCTTTATCCAAAAGAATTAAAGTCACTTATTAAAGCAGTAAAGAATAAAATTATACGCCGAAAATAGAGGGGAATTATGATAACAAGTAAAGAGCAGTTAAATGAATACTTGTCTGCAGATGCAAAGGCAAGCAGCCGAAAATCTGTCAAGGCACATTTATTTGGTGATGAGATATGGAAATTTCAAATTTCATTAAGAAAGCTTGAATATTATTCATCACTTTCAAAAATCAAAAAAATATTTGCCCTGCCAATCATTGTGTTTACAAAATACAGATATCATTCACTTTCAATAAAACTTGGTTTTTCTATTCCGATAAATGTATTTGAGAAGGGCTTATCTATACCGCATTACGGTACTATTGTTGTAAGCCATGGTGCTCGTATAGGTGAGAACTGCAGAATCCATGAGGGTGTAACGATCGGTGCTACTAACGGTTCTTCCCTTGCTGCAACAATCGGGGACAATGTTTTTATTGGTTCAGGTGCTAAAATTATCGGCAATGTTACTATTGCCGACAGAGTATGTATTGGAGCAAATGCAGTAGTTGCTGCTTCAATTACTGAAGCGGGAACAACCTGGGGTGGCGTTCCTGCAAGAAAAATAAGCGACAGGGATTCTGCCGCGAATCTTTCACAAAAGTAACTCTACAGATTTGAGAGTAAGGCGTTATGAAGAAAATAATGATTGTAAATAACAATATGCATATTGGCGGTGTTCAAAAATCGCTGCTCAATTTGCTGAAAAATATTTCAGATAAATATGATGTTACTTTGCTGTTGTTTTACAAGGGCGGTGCTTTGCTGGAGGATATACCTGAAAATGTACATATTATCGAGGCTTCCTCACCGTTTCGTTATTTGGGTATGACCAAAAATGATGTCGGCCCTGGTTTCCTGAATAAAGCTATGCGTGCTTTTTTTGCAGGCTTAACCCGTCTTTTTTCAATCGGTGTTTCAACAAGGGTTATGTCCCTTTTTCAAAGAAAATTATCCGGATATGATGCTGCAATATCCTTTTATCACAGCGGTGCGAAAAAGGCATTCAACGGCGGCTGTAATGAATTTGTTATTCGGCATATAGATGCAAAAAGGAAAATTACATTTTTGCATTGTGACTATTTAAAAATTAATGCGGATATTAAAGCAAATCATTCCATATATAGTCAATTTGATAAAATTGCAGCTTGTTCTGACGGATGCAGAAGGTCTTTTTTGAGTGCAGAACCCGAATTTGAAAATAAAACAACAGTTGTATATAATTGCTGTGATTTTGATGATGTTATTGATAAATCTGCCCAATCAAAAAATCTGACCCAATCGAATAAAATTAATTTTGTTACAGTTGCAAGACTTGGCAGGGAAAAGAGTGTATCCCGTGCTGTACAGGCGTTTGCCCAGCTTGCAGATTATAAAGATAAAGTGCATTATTATATTATCGGCAGCGGTATTGAGGGTAATCTTATCAAAAATATGATTGCTGATTACGGGCTTGAAAATCAAATTACGATGTGCGGTGAAAAGAAAAATCCGTACCCCTTTATCAAATCAGCAGATTGCCTTCTTATTCCGTCAATTAGTGAGGCAGCACCTATGGTTATTGCCGAGGCCGCTTGTTTAGGCGTACCTGTTTTAACTACAAAAACCTCTTCAGCAGAGGAAATGGTTGAGCACACAGGCTATGGCTGGGTTTGTGATAATGATGTTGACAGTATCAGAAATGCAGTTATGCATTTAATTCATAATCCAAAGCTTATTGAAGAATGCAGTAAGTTTTTGAAAGAACAAAGCTTTAATAATGATTTGGCACTTGCACAGTTTGAAAAGCTTTTGAAATAATATATTTGGCGGAGTTGAAACGTATTGGATAAATTAATTAATATAAAAAACAATAATCGCTTCAATATAATATTTATTGTTGGGTGCTTTGTAATTGTTGCATGGCTTTGTATTGCGCAAATAATAGGCAGCAGTTTTCTTATTCTTCCATGCCTTGCGTGCTATATTTTGTTTTCTGTATGGGCGTGCTCAAAGGGCTTTACGTTGTCTGTACTTGTGTTTTTCCTGCCATGGTCACCTGTATTGAAGCTGAATATAGGCAGTGTTTCTTTTTTTACATTGGCGCTTCTTTGTATAGCACTCTATTTAGCTGCCGTAAAACGGGTTAAATTCAATTTGTACCATATCGTTTGCGGTGTTATTCTTATGGTGTTAACATTGCTGTCAAAGATGATAAACGGCAGTCAGATTGAATCAGGGTATATTCTATTTATCTTTTTGCTTATTTTCTTCCCATTGATTATTGAAGATGAAGATTTGGATACAGACTTTTACAGACTGACAGTACATTTCGCTTTAGGTATTATATCCGCTGCGCTGTCTGCTAAAATTTTGGGCGTTTTTCCGAATATAGCAAAGTTTATAGATTTGAAAGTTATGTCGCAGTTTATACGTTCATCAGGTTTTTATGGTGATGCAAACTTCTATGCGGCACATATATCCGCCTGTATTGCAGGTGTGCTGCTGCTTTTGCTTAATGAAAAAGTGCGCAGCAGAATTATCGGACTTATCGTATTAATCCCATTTCTTTTGTATTGCGGTTTTATTTCTGCATCCAAAACGTTCCTTATTGTTCTGATTATCAGCTCTGTTGTGTGGCTTTGTCTTGTGATTGTTGTGCGCAAGCAGCCTGTAGGAAAGGTTTTGCTGATTACAGGTATGGCAGCACTTGTTATATTTATATTTTCATCAACCGTTTTCCAGGAGCTTCTGCAGGTAATGAAACTACGATTTTCGTATAATTCAAATGCTTCGGATATTACAACGGGCAGAACGGATTTGTGGATGAATTATATTAAAGAGCTGCTTTCAAATATTGATTTGCTTTTACTGGGAAAGGGCTTTACAAATGTTAAGCTTGACGGTAAGGCTTCGCACAACACTTTGCTGCAGGCACTCTTTCAGTTTGGTGTTATCGGCACAGCAGTTCTGATAACATGGTTTGTACAATTCATCAGGCATATAAATCGTAAAAGTGAAGAAAAACCGGCTATCAGCAGTACAATATTGCTTTGTATAGGCAGTTTGCTTCCTTGGATGGCACTTGATATGCTTTTCTTTGATGAACGATTCCTTATTCCTGCCTATATTTGTATCGGTGCTATCTATAAAAATAAATTGAATCAAGATGAGTAGTTTGTTTATACAGATTTTTATACTCAAAATAATGGATAATTCTATTGTGAATTATCCATTATTTTTTGCGCACTTTATTTTTTATGTTCAGATAAATATTGAATTAATCAATTATATCTTATATAATTAAATTGTTAAGGTGTTTTGGTTAATCCGAATTCAAATGAATTGAGGAGGATTTCAATGTGTTTGACGTAATGTTTTTTATTGTATTTGTGCTTATTATCGGAGTTTTTATTGCTACCATAGTTAAAGAGATAAGCACCTGGAATAAAAACAATCATTCTCCTCGTTTAACCGTAACAGCAAAAATTGTGTCAAAAAGGGCACATACTTCGCATCATAATGATGCAAATGGTGTTGTTGCTTCATCAACAAAATATTACATAACCTTTCAGGTAGAAAGCGGAGACAGAATGGAATTTTTTGTTAATGGTTTTGAATATGGAAGGCTGGCAGAAGGAGATGCAGGTGAATTGTCCTTTCAGGGAACAAGATATTTATCCTTTGAACGCAGATGAATTTCACCTTTTTCAAGTTTTATACAGAACTTTTCAATACGCAAACGAATATTTTACAAAGAATAAGAGGTTTTTATTATGAATATAAAATCAGAGTTTAATAAACTGGTTCAAAAAATAGCAGATAAAGTTACAAACAGCGGTGTTATGCAGGAGGAAAATACTGCTGCTGGAAAGGCTGTTGTTTTTGAGGGTATGCCTGCCGCTGCACTTGAAGCATCGGAGGAAAGTATTGTTCTTTTGAAAAATAAGGATAACGTGCTGCCAATCAGGGATAATGATGTAGTTGCCGTTTTCGGAAGATGCCAGCTTGACTATTTTTATGTTGGTTACGGCAGCGGTGGTGATGTTCATGCACCTTATCAGATTAATCTTATTGACGGACTGAAAAATGCCGGTGTAAATGTTTGTTCACCGCTTTTAAAAGTCTATGAGGATTGGTGCAGGAAAAATCCTGTTGACCATGGCTATTGGGGACATTGGCCAATGTGCTATCCAGAAATGCAGCTTTCTGATGATATTGTTTCTGATGCTTCCAAAAGCAGCAATACAGCACTTGTTGTGCTCGGCAGGGCAGCAGGTGAGGACCGAGAAAATAAGCTTGAAAAGGGCAGCTATTATTTAACAGATATTGAAGTTGATATGCTTGATTTGGTTACTGCCCGATTTGACAGAGTTGTTGTTGTAATGAACTGCGGCAATATCATTGATATGTCCTGGATGGAAAAATACGGCGATAAAATTTCAGCTGTCGTTTATGCTTGGCAGTGTGGTATGGAAAGCGGAAATGCCCTTGCAAATGTGCTTGCAGGCGTAGTTAATCCAAGTGGTAAACTGCCTTGCACAATTGCTAAAAGATACAGAGATTATCCAAGCTCTGCTGATTTTGGCGGTATGGATTATAACAACTATACCGAAGATATTTTTGTTGGATACAGGTATTTTGAAACATTTTGCAAAAACAAGGTGATTTATCCTTTTGGATATGGTTTGAGCTATACTGATTTTGAAATTACACCTGTTTCTTTTGAACAGAATGATGAAGTATTCACAGCCAAAGTCAACGTTAAAAATGTGGGGCAATTAAGCGGTAAAGAGGTTGTTCAGCTTTATGTGTGTGCACCACAGGGCAGGCTGTCAAAGGCAGCCAGGAGTCTTGTTGCTTTTGCGAAAACCAAGGAGCTTGCACCAAGCGAAAGTGAAGATATTATTATTCAGTTCAATTTGTATGATATTGCATCTTTTGATGATACTGAAAAAATGGACGGCAAGTTTGCCTACATCATTGAAAAAGGCGAGTATATTTTTTATATTGGCAATTCTGTTCGTACAGACATTGTTGCAGGCAGGGTGCAGCTTGCGGATATGGTTATTGAAAAGCTGGATGAAATATGTGCTGTTAAGAACGGATTTGAACGCATTACGTTAAAAGAAGAAAAGGGCAAAGCAATTCCGGTCAAAGAGAGTATTGCACCATCAAAGCCTTATCTTAAAGAAAGAATACTTAAAAATCTTCCTGATGAAATCGGATTTAAGGGCGATAGAGGTTATAAACTTTGTGATGTTGCAAGCGGCAAAATAACGCTTGATACATTTATTTCACAGCTTGACAGTAAAGAGCTGGAGGCACTTACAAGGGGCCAGGGTATGATGAACAGCAAGTTTGGTGTTGTTGGTAATGCCGGTGCTTTTGGCGGAATCATTCCGTCTCTGCGTGACAAAGGGATTAAGGCTGTTATTACGACTGATGGCCCTGCCGGTATTCGCATAAAAAAGTATACCTCACTTATTCCCTGCGGCACAGCTTTGGCCGCCACCTTTAATTGTGATTTAGTCAGTGAGCTGACTTCAGTTATAGGTGCTGAAATGATTAAACACGCTTCAGATGTTTTGCTTGCACCGGGTATGAATATTCAAAGGAATGTGCTTTGCGGCAGGAATTTTGAGTATTTTTCAGAGGACCCTGTGTTATCAGGCAAAATGGGCGGTGCATATGTCAGAGGTATTCAGAGCAACGGTGTATCTGCCTGTCCAAAGCATTTTGCCTGCAATAACCAAGAGGTTAGGCGCACAAAAAATGATTCACGTGTGTCACAAAGAGCATTGCGTGAGATTTATCTCAAAGGCTTTGAAATCTGTATTAAAGAGAGTAATCCACTTAATATTATGACAAGCTATAATAAAATTAATGGTGTATGGAGTCATTATAACTATGATTTGGTTACTACTGTACTGCGAAATGAGTGGGGATATAAAGGCAATGTTATGACTGACTGGTGGATGCAAAAATCGGCGAGTCCCGAATTCCCTAATATGAAAGACAATGCTTATAGAGTTCGTGCACAGGTTGATGTGCTTATGCCCGGCGGTAAGCAAACAGCTAAAAAGTATAAATCGGATGGAACGTTGCTTGCAACACTTGGCAAAGCAGATGGTATCACCAGAGCAGAGCTTGAACGCACAGCAAGAAATGTTTTAAATCTTGTAATAAAGCTGCAGTTTCCGGATAGGCAGAAAGAATATTAATAAAAACAGGAGCAAAAGCTAAATTGTTGTAAAGCAGTTTTGCTTAAAATCATCATCTTTTCAACTAAATTATGTTAAAATCCCCATAAGGTGTTAAGCCTTATGGGGATTTTGTGCTTTATCTTGGATATTAAATTTAATGATTTTAAATGCTTTGCAGTTTCTGTGGGAAATCAATACTTCGTTACGGCATTCAGCTAATTATCTGCTCCTGTTTTTATGGTCAAAGTATGGATTGATTGTTTTATACTTCGCTGATTAGGATAATCCTGTTATAATCAACGCCCCTTACTTCTAAATCAATGCCCCTGTTCATCAGGTAAGATCCGCTTTTTTCATAGGTTTCATTGTTGATTGTAAGGGTATAGCGTTTGTTTTCGTCAAGGCCGTCAAAAAGCATAGGCACGCCCTTTTTGTAAAATCTGGTGCCGTTGGCAGCAATGAAGGCAACACTCTTTGTTTTTTCATCATTGACATAGTGGTTAAAGAGGATTTCATCCTTATCAATATCCATAATTCTATAAAGGTTTCCGAACTGAACAATATCTCTGATTCCTTTATAAATCGCAATATTCTTTTTGCAGATTTCCAAATCAGCTTCACTGTATTTTGTCAGATTTCCGCCGATACCAAGGGCACCCTGCATTGCAATGTTGAAACGAAAATCAAGTGAGCAGGGCTTATTAATGCCTGCTATGTCGGTTACCCATGCTCGCATTGTTTTTATTGGCCTGAGCAGCGAATAGCCCTTTTGAATGACCATACGGTCTATTCCATCGGTATTGTCGCTGGTCCATACCTGGTCATAATGCCCAAGTGCACCGTAATCGGCTCTTCCGCCGCCTGATGCACAGCTTTCTATGGCAACATCAGGGTGTAGTGCTTTGAGCTTATCTACAATAGTATAAACTGCCATTGTGTGCAGATACCAAAGCATTTGCGGGCATTCAAGATTTTCTGCGCCTGCTTCAGAGAACGGTCTGTTCATATCCCACTTAATATATTTGATATTGTGGTTAGAGAGTAAGTTGTTAAGGCAGTTAAATATGTATTCCTGCACTTCGGGTTTGGTCATATTCAGCACAAGCTGGTGGCGCAGCTCACAGGAATAACGTTTATCAAAATGATATGCCCATTCAGGATGCGCTCTGTATAAATCACTATCCCTGTTAACCATTTCCGGCTCAACCCAAATTCCGAAATCCATGCCAAGGCTGTTAACTTTATTTATAAGCTCGTCAAGTCCGTTGGGGAATTTATCCTTATTAACAAACCAGTCACCTAAACCGGCTCTGTCATTATTGCGCTTGCCGAACCATCCGTCATCCATAACAAAAAGCTCCACTCCGATTTTTGCAGCTATTTCAGCAAGTGCAGCCTGACTATCACAGCTTACATTGAATTCGGTTGCCTCCCAGGAGTTGTAAAGAACAGGAAGTATTTTATCATTAAAGGTTTTAGGCAGTACATTATCAATAGCAAATTTATTCATCTGCCTTGTCATAGCACCAAAACCTTGCGTATAGCCGCAGAAAACCTTTGGTGTGTCAAACACGTCACCCGCTTTAAGCTCAAACTTAAAATCAAAATCACTCATACCAATTATAACTCTTGTGGTATTGAATAAATCTCTTTCTGCATTTACCTTGAAATTGCCGCTGTATGCAAGTGTCGCAAAATAAACATCACCGCTTTTTTCGTCAGCGTTTTGGTATGCAATAAAGTATGGTGATTGATTGTGACCGGATGTGCCCTTTCTGCTTTCGCTGACAAAGGTTCCGCTTTCAAGTGTAGTATTTGTTTCGATATTTTCGCTGCCCCAGGCACCGTTTGTGTTTTTAAAAGTGTATGGCTTTTTTGACGGCAGATTGAACTCTGCGCTGAAAAGCTTTTCAAAATAGATTGAATTGTCAGAATTATTCTTAATTGTTGCCCATCTTGTGATGATATCGTAATCTTCGCAGATTGCATAATTAAGTGAAATTGCAAATGGGTAAGCCTTGTCGGAAAAGTTAAGCTTGAGTGTATTGCCGTCAACATCATACCCATCATATTTTAAACAAATATCACGGCAGCCATCTGCAAATTCTGCTTTGATTGCGCTGCCTCTGTACATTGTCTGCCCGAACGGAGTATACTCCTGCTTGAAATTGTCAAGCATTGAATGGTTTGAATTTTCATCGCCGATTTCTCTGATAAAATAATCGGATGCATCACACTTTTTACCCCAATGCAGATGATGATTGTAGCCGTATTTATCAACACCCAGAACATAGTGGGTGTTTTTTGTTTCAAGAACAAAGATATTGTTTTTGCATAGTATCATTTTCGCTTTCTCCTTGTAGTTGACTTATTTTTCTTTTTTGGATATTATAAAAATATCACAATAAAGCATTTATATAAATGTGAAAAATTAAGAGAATTGTTAGGATTATAACTATGATTGAGAAATTTAAAAATTTCACCGCCCTGAATGGCGAAAGTGAACCGCTTAAAATTGAAATTGTGGGTGAAACCTATTGCGATAAAACATTCGGCATCGAAAGAGCAAACTCTGATTTGAATGCTTTGGAATTTATTATTGACGGGAAGGGGACGCTTGATATTAACGGTCAGCATCTTGAGCCTGAAAAAAATGATATATTTCTTTTAAAGATAGGAAGCCGACATCATTATAAATCTGATGCTGCTAATCCCTGGCATAAATTATGGATAGTATTTACAGGTGATTTTGCAGATAGTCTTATCAATTATTATCTTCCTAAAAATGTATATCTGTTTAAGGATTGTAATGCTGTTAAAAAGCATTTTGAAGATATCGTTGAAGTGTCACGGCAGAATATGCCTTATAATATAATGGTAAATAAAATCACAATAAGCCTGATGCATATATTTATGTACATAAGAAATCGTGTTTTAACTGAAAATGCCGATTTGCCTGATATCATCAGAAAAAAGCTTGATGAATCAGTTGAAAGCACTTTTAATTTGGAAAAGCTTTGCAGCGATATTAATTATTCAAAAAATTATGTTATAAATGTTTTTAAAAATAAATACCACATAACCCCTTATCAATATTTTTTAGATAAAAAAATGGATGCTGCAAAAACGTATTTAACCCACACAAATGTAAGTGTGGGCAATATTGCAAAAACACTTCATTATGCAGATCAGCAGTATTTTTCGTCCAGTTTCAAAAAAACAGTTGGCTGCTCTCCGCTTGAATACAGAAGAAAAACCAGAAAAGATTAATTTGCACAAAAAAGTTATAATACTAACATTATGGGTGATATTGTTAATTTACAAAGGACTTTTTATGTGATATTTTATATATTAGGGTGATTTTATGGAAAAATTAAGCTTTTATTTGGTTACCGATACCCATTATTATGATACTTCTTTTAAAAGATGCGGAAATGCATATGAGGAAAGAAGCCGTACAGATCAGAAATGTGTTGCTGAAACACCTGCAATTGTTGATGCAGGCTTTGAACAGATAGCACAGGACAAAGATACGGATGTTATTCTTATTCCCGGTGATTTGGTTTATCGCGGTGAGTATCAGAGCCATATTGGCTTCAGAGAAAGGCTGTATAAGCTAAAGGAACGGGGAAAGCAAATTTACCTTATTACGGCACGTCATGATTATTCGGGTGACCCTGTTGAATTTGACGGCGATGAGCTGATACCTGTAAAAGGTATGCCCAGGGAAGAGTTAAGAGATTTTTATAAAGATTTCGGCTTTGGCGGCGCGATAAGCGAGCATAGTGAAAGTATGAGCTATGTGGCACAGCTTGCTGACGGAATAAGGCTTCTTGCTCTGAACTGTGATGGTGATTGCAAGGACTTTAAAGGTATTTGGGAAAGTCAGATGCAATGGGCACTTCATGAGATAAAAAAGGCTCACGACGAGGGGCAATACATTTTTGCAATGACGCATTATCCGCTTTTGCCGTTTTCGCCTGTTATGAATCTTATAGGTGATGCAAAGCTGACGGATTGGGAAGCTGTTGCAGTCAAGCTGGCAGATGCCGGGCTTGACCTTATTTTTACAGGTCATATGCATGCACAGGCTGTTACGGATTATAAAACAAAGAATGGCAATATAATTACTGATGTGCAGACAGGTTGTTTTGTAGGATGCCCCTGTGCGTACAGAAAGGTTACCTTTAATGATGACAGTACAGTAGATATTAAATCATATACAATTGATGATTTTGATTATGATAAACAGGGCAAAACTGCAAGGGAGTATTTCCGATGGCGTTTTGACAGAATGATTAACTGGAAAATGGATGAAATACTCCCTGCACCTGCCAAGAAAATTCTTGACAAATTCACACTGAAAAAGCTCGGCAGATTGCTTTGCTTTAAGGTTGATAAAAGTATTGAAAATAAGCTGGCAAAAGATGTGGGAATTGAACTTGTTCGTAATATATTTGTAGGCGACGAGCCGCATGTTAAGGGCACACCTATGTATGAAGCAATGGAAAAGCTGCTTAAAAGGCTGCATTTTGTTACTCATATAATTGAGAAAAAGATGGGAAGCAAAAATCCGGTGCTTGCAGATATAGATACCTTTGTTCTTTCAATGATAGGGGATGAAAAGCAAAGGGATTATAACTTGACATTGAAAATAAATAGGGGGTAATGATTGTGTCTGAGTTAGCGAAGAAGTCAGAAAGCTTTACTGATCAAAAGCACATTAAAGGAAAAGAGTTTATTCTGTACCTTGTTGCCGTATTCTTTTATACAATGATGACAGGTGCAGTAGGTTCCTACAGAAACGATTATTTGGTTAACGTTCTGGCGCTGCCTGATAGCAGTGTAAGTCTTTTCAACACTTTAACTTCGGTTATTCCGTTTATACTTAACTTCTTTATAGCTATGTATATTGACGGCAGAAAAACAGGCAAGGGCGGAAAGTTCAGACCGCTGGCTCTTCTTGTTGCAGTTCCTGCAGGTATATTCTTGGTGCTTTCTTTCTGGGCACCAAAGGGAATTACAGGCTCAACTCTTATGATTTATCTTGTAACCGTTGCAGTTGCGTGGGCAGTATGTACCAACTTTGGTGACTGCGTTAACAAGGTTGCTATTGTAATGACTCCGAATATGAAGGAACGAGATACAGTGATGTCCTTCAGAGGTATTGTATCGGCAGTCGGTAACTCTGCACCGCTTGTTGTTGAGCTTGTTATTGCTCTTATGGTTAAGGATAAGGGGCTTCGTTATATTGCCGTTGCATCACTTTGCAGTGTTTTCGGAATTATCACAATGCTGCTGGGTATGAAAACCGTTCGTGAAAGAATTACATACAGCAATGAGAAAAAGAATCCGATTGAGGGTTATGCAGATGTTCTTAAGAATAAATATGCCTGGACAATTATTGTATCTGAGTTTTTAAAGAGCTTCAGAGGTGTATCAACATATATGGGTATTTTCCTTGCTGAAGCGCTTTTAGGTCCAGGTAAATTTCTTCTTTTTGGTCTGCCGACAGGTATCGGTACCGCAGTAGGTATGCTTGTTATTAATTTCCTTTTAAAGAAATTCAATTCAAAGCAGCTTTATATCGCCAGCGGTATTTATTCGGTTATTATCAATACAGCTGCCTTTGCAGTAGGCTATATTTATTTTAAATCTCCGAGTCCTGTGCTGCAGATATTGTTTATTGCATTCCTGTTTCTTATTGGTTTACAGTTTGGTGCATCAAATCTGTTGCCTACAATGTTCCAGGCAGATGTGCTCGAGGATATTGAGCTTAAAACAGGTAAGCGCCTTGACGCATCCCTTCCATTCGTTATCGGTATCGGCACAATGATTTCAGGTACAATTGCATCTGCTCTTGCACCGACCATTCTTTACGGTACAAAGGTTCCGATTATTGAATATGTTCAGGCAATTGACGGCGTAAGCCAGGAGCAGAGCCTGCATACAAAGATTATGCTGTTGTTCTTCTATACAATTGTTCACGGTATTATGATGTTCCTTGCAGGCGTTCCGTTCTTCTTCTACAAGCTTACAGGCAAGACAAAGGAAGCGGTTCACGAAAAGGTACTAGCACAAAGAGCAGCTTTAGAGAATGAGGAAAAGGATTAGTATATACTGAATTTATATAGATTTATAATATCATAAAATCCGACAAGAAATTTCTTGTCGGATTTTATTTTGAATATGTATTCAATTATTTTTTTTAGCGTTTTCTTTTTCCGCTTTGAGTGTTTTTTGGAATTCCTTTGTATCTTTAGCAAGTACGCCGGAAAGTGCAATAAGACTTATTAAGTTCGGGATTGCCATAAGTCCGTTTGCGATGTCGGAAAAATCCCATACGATTTTGAGTGAAGCAGTAGCGCCGACATATACAAGAAGTGAAAATACCACTCTGTATATATAACAATAAATAGGCTTTTTCAGAAGGAATTCAAGTGACTTTTCACCATTATATTCCCAGCCGAGAATGGTTGAAAATGCAAACAGTATAATTCCTATGGTTACAAATATGCCGCCTGCTTTGCCAAGTGCAGTTTCAAAAGCAGCAATGGTAAGTGCAGCACCTTCGTATAAATTGCCTGTTTGGGGGTCAACTGTTCCAAGCATACCGCTGGACGCAATGGCAAGACCTGTAACGGAGCAAACCACGATTGTGTCAATAAATGTGCCGCACATATTTATATAACCCTGTCTTACGTGGTGGTCGGATGTTGCACTGGCAGCAGATATTGCTGCACTTCCCAAACCGGCTTCGTTGGAAAAAACGCCTCTTGCAATACCATAACGCATGGAGTTCATCATAGTAGCCGTTATCGTTCCTGTAAGTCCGCCTGCTATTGCCTTGCCGCCAAACGCCATGGAAACTATGTTTGCAATTCCGTTTGGCAGATTTTTATAATTTATAATAACGACAATTAAACCAGCCGCCAAATAGAAAACTGCCATCGCAGGTACAAGTACGGAGGAAACTTTTGAAATTGTTTTAATTCCGCCGAAAACGACTGCTGCTACCATAACGGTAAGAATGATGCCCATAATCCATTTCGGAATATTGAAGGTTGAATTGACTGCGCTGGTAATAGAGTTTGCCTGTGTTGAATTGCCTATACCAAAGGATGCAAGGATTGTAAACAATGCAAAAAATATAGCAAGTATTCCGCCCAGCTTTTTGTTTTTCAGTCCGTATTTGAGTGTGTACATAGGACCGCCGCACATTTCACCCTTCTCATTTACCGTCCTGTATTTTAGAGAAAGGGTGCATTCTGCATATTTTGTAGATATTCCGAATGCTGCTGATATCCACATCCACACAAGAGCTCCCGGTCCGCCCAAGACCATTGCGGTTGCTACACCTACAATATTTCCCGTGCCCACAGTAGCGGCAAGTGCCGTCATTAGAGCAGAGAAGGGGGATATATCGCCCTGTCCGTTATCTGTTTTTCTAGACTCCTTGCTGAACAGTTTTTTCAGTGAATATCCAAGATTTCTCCATGTAAGAAAGTCAAGCCTGATTGTGAGAAATATACCTGTTCCTACCAGAAATACCAGCATTACAGGTCCCCATACAAAGTTGCTCATAGCATTTACAATTGTTTTAAGGTTATCCAAAGTTTTCAACTCCTAATTGTTAAAATACGGCAATATGTTATCATATTTTCGGATAATAATCAATTGTGATTTAAGTATATTTCAAATTAATATAATAGCATAAATTGTTTATATGAGTAAAGACGGAGATTTTTAACTGATGCACTATAACATAGTGTTGGTATATCAGCTATACTCCGCCTTTATTAGTCTATTCATTCTGTTTTGCTGTGATGCATAATATTGGTTATCTGTTTTTATTGTGTTTTTTCAGTTTTAATGTATCAATTGCTTCCTTTGACATTGGGATTAAAATCATAAGGTTAAATATAGTCATAAGTCCTATACCGACATCGCCAAGATCCCATACGACTGTATACGCCTGCAGTCCTCCGATAAAAAGCATTACAAGTGCAATGATTTTATAAATCGTCTGGAAACTCCATTTGTCACCAAACAGGTAAGATACGTTTGAGCGTGCATAGAATAATATGCCTAAAAATGTTGAAAAGCTGAATAGTGCAAGTATTATTGCTATGAATACTGTGCCAAAACTTCCCAAATGATAATTCATAGCCGTTTGCAGCAGGGCCATTCCTTCAAGATTTGAAGTGATGTTTTCAGGTACAAGAAGCATAATCATTGCTGTGCAGGTGCAAATTACGATAGTGTCAATAATTACACCAAGTGACTGTACAAGTCCTATTTTCATAGGGTCTTTGCCTTCAGCAGCAGCTGCTGCACAAGGTGCAGAGCCCGATCCTGCTTCGTTTGAGAATAAACCTCTTTTTATGCCGTTCATAAGTATAGCACCGAAGCTGCCGCCTGCAAACTGCCTTAAACCGAAAGCCTCTTTGAATATTCTTGAAAATACACCCGGCAGTAAATCAATGTTTTTAACAATGATAAATATTGTAATTACAAAATAGCAAACAGCCATTATAGGCACAATAATGTCAAGAAATTTTACTGTTGCATTTTTTCTCAAAACAATTATGGCAGCCAAAACAACAAGCACAATGGTAGTTGCAAGGGGTGGGATAGAAAATGCATTTTCAAACGCCGAGGTAACTGAATTGCTGATAACCTGGCTTATACCGCACCAGCAGATAAGTCCTGATATTGCAAATAAAACGGCAATGATTGAAAATTTGATTTTTTTGCCGCGTTTGCTTTCAATAAAATCGTGAATGTAATATGCAGGACCACCGTGATATCCGCCATAAAGCGGGTCTTTTTTCTTATGCAGCTGTGCAAGCGTACCTTCAACAAATGCTGTAGACGAACCCAGCAAAGCGGTAATCCACATCCAGAATACTGCACCTGCGCCGCCTGCAGATATTGCTGCCACAACACCTACAAGGTTGCCCATTCCCACTCGTGTTGCAGTTGATACAATTAATGTCTGAAATGTGGAAAGACTGCTTTTATTATTATTCTTTTCGCCAAGTGCTTTTACCATTGAAGGAAACATACGTATAGGCAAAAATTTCGTTTTTACAGTAAATAAAATTCCTGTCGGAATCAGTAATATAACCAGCAGCGAAAGTCCTATGCTGTCTCCATTTCCGAGCGGAATTGTTATGATATCGCCCCAAAGAAAATTATAAACGGCTTCAATTATTTTTACAATCATATTCAAACCTCTCAACTCTTGCACTTTATCTTTATTTATTATATAATGAGCTTGAGCATTTGTAAAATTGAGGTTTTTTCTAATTATCATAAAATATTTTTATGGAGTGCATATGGAATTAAAATATATCGAAACGTTTATATATGTTGCTGAACAGAACAGCTTTACCAAAGCAGCTGAAAAGCTTGGTTATACCCAATCAGCCGTATCGTTTCAAATCAAACAGCTGGAAAAATCATTAGGTGTTGTTTTGTTTGAGCGGATTAATCATTCTATAAAGCTGACACCTAAAGGCAGGGAAATTCTTGAGCTTGCACATAGAATGATGGCGCTTGATAATGATATGAAGAAGGCTGCCGATGAAAGCAGCGAAATAAGCGGAAATATACGTATTGCGATGGCAGACTCTTTATGCAATTGGTTGTTTTGGGATAATTTCAGTACCTTCCATTCAAAATATCCTAATATTTCGTTAAAGGTTATTTCAGCCAGCACGCAGGAAATGTTCAGGCTGGCAAAGCAAAATGATGTGGATTTGGTGTTTACGCTTGATAAGCATATTTATGATTCTAATTATATTATAGCAAGAGAGCACCCGATCAGTACACATTTTGTTGCCTCGTCAGATAATTCTATATGTAAAAAGAAAAATCTTATCGTTGAAGATTTGCTGGAGCAGCCATTTATTTTAACTGAAAAAGGAATGAGCTATCGCAAAATATTTGAAGAATATTTATCAAGTAAATCTATTGAACTGAATCCTTTTCTGGAAATAGGAAATACGGATTTGATATGCCACCTTGTTGCGCAGAATATGGGAATATCATTTTTACCTGATTTTGTTACGGAAAGTTATGTGAACAGAGGTAGTTTAAGAAGGCTTGATGTGAATTGTTTTTCAGCAGATATATGGATACAAATGCTTTATCATCGTGACAAGTGGGTAACACCTGAAATGGAATGTGTAATTCATAATCTGTGCTGCTTTTTTTAGAATTTTATAAAATAAAAAAGAACAGAACTGTAACCAATTGGCTATACAGTTCTGTTTTTTTATGTAACAGAAAGCTGCCGTTAAACAGCTTTCCATAAAGATGATATTTTAGTTTAATTTTTTAACTGTAAGTGTTGAGTTAACACCATTGCCCAATGTTACGCCTACTGCAAGCAATGCAGAAAGTGCCATATCAATTACGTCACCTGCTGCCAGCGCGATAATTATACTTCCGCTGAAGAGTGAGCCTACACCGACTGAAAGAACCCTTGAAATAGTTGCATCAGGTATATTTGCTCCGTTTTGTCTTACCGCAAGCGTTACTGTTGTTCCAAGCGCAGCGGAAATGTTACTTGAGAAGTTGATTTCGTAGTTACCTGCCTGTGCAACCGTAATGCTGTTCGCAGGGGTATAAGTTGTATCATCAGCAGGCATAGCTGTTGGAAGCGGAATTTGTGTTGTGCCTCCGAGTGTTAAATCCAATGTCTGTGGAGTATCATTATATAATCCACCATAAGCAGCTAAACCATTTTCCGGACCGGTAGCACCAGTTGCACCGGTTGGTCCTGTAGGACCAGCAACACCGTCGGCACCAGTAGCGCCTGTTGCACCGGTTGGTCCAGCAAGACCAGCAACACCGTCAGCACCGGTAGCGCCAGTTGCACCGGTTGGTCCAGTAGGACCCGTAACACCATTGAGACCTGTAGCGCCAGTTGGACCGGTTGGTCCTGTAGGACCTACAACACCATCAGCACCTGTTGCACCGGTTGGTCCAGTAGGACCCGTAACACCATTGGCTCCAGTAGCACCTGTTGGACCGGTTGGTCCTGTAGGACCTGTAACACCATTGAGACCGGTAGCACCAGTTGGTCCTGTAGGACCTGTAACACCATTGAGACCAGTAGCACCAGTTGCACCGGTTGGGCCTGTAGGACCTGTAACACCGTCAGCACCGGTAGCTCCAGTTGGACCGGTTGGGCCTGTAGGACCTGTAACACCATTGAGACCAGTAGCGCCAGTTGGACCGGTTGGTCCAGTAGGACCCGTAACACCATTGGCTCCATCAGCACCGGTTGCACCAGTTGGTCCAGTAGGACCCGTAACGCCATTGAGACCAGTAGCGCCAGTTGGACCGGTTGGTCCAGTAGGACCTGTAACACCATTGAGACCAGTAGCACCAGTTGGACCAGTAGGACCTGTAGGTCCCATAGCACCATTCATACCTGCAGCACCTGTAGGGCCGGTAGGACCCATGGCGCCGTTTGTTCCTGCTGCACCGGTAGCACCTGTGGCACCTGTTGGGCCGGTAGCACCGGTTGGTCCGCCGGCAGGGCCTGTTGGTCCGGTTGGACCTGTAGCACCAGTAGCACCGGGCTGACAGCAGCAAACATGGCTCACACAGCAATTTCTTTCGCATGCCGAATTTGAACTGTTGCTGTAAATATTTGTATTCAAATGCATAATTTTTCTCCTTTAAAGAATATGGATATACAATGAAAGTATATCTATATATAATATTCATAATAAACCCTTTGCGTGAAGGTCTTTAAAGTAATTTAAATTATGCATATATGCTTTTGAGTCAGGACGATATGTTCCTGCTTTTAAATTGTATTCTTCAGCTTTTTTATACGCACCTAATTTATCATAACAAACGCAAAGCTGAATACAGGGCAGATATCCGTAAGCATTTATATCAACAAAGGCACCGCTCACATCTTTAGGCTTTTGTGTTAAAGCTAGTTCAAACCAATATATGGCTTTTGGGTATTGGTTTAATTTCATAAATATACTGCCTATAATGCAGCAAGTCTCTGCTCTTGGATTATCATAAGCGAAGGAGGCAAAAAGTGTGTGCAGTGCTTTTGCATTATCTCCTGTCTCCAAATAACAGAAGGATAGTATTTTACAGGCTTCAATTTTATTTTCACTCCAGCCGTCATTATCGTTTAAAAAGCAGTTGAGTGTGTTGATTGCCCTGTCAAATTCTTTATGGTAGTACAGCTCCCTTCCGTAATAGAAGGTATCGCGTGCAGTCATCTTTATGCCGTCCGACAGCTGTTTTTCATAAATGTCCAGATTTCTTGTGCTGTAGTGCGTTTTTATGGATTTATGATTGATTTCAATATCGCTGTAAATTGTTACGCCTGAATATTCTATAGCTTCATGTACTTTGCCTTTCCATACAGGATGAATTGCGCGGCTGATTAGTCGTTCCCTGTAATAAGAAAAAGTAGGGTTGCCATTCTCGTCAAATGCCGTGTTGTATTTCATCATAACAGCATTTATACCATTAAGTGATTTTTTTAAATGGATTAGTTTTTCTTTGTTATCTTTTGTGAGTATGTCGTCTGCATCCAGCCACATAACAAAGTCCTTTGTTGCTTTGGAAAATGAAAAATTCCTTGCTGCGGAAAAATCATCAACCCATTCAAAATCAAACACCAGCGGTGTGTATTTTAATGCAATGCTTTTTGTGCTGTCCGTACTGCCTGTATCAGCAATAATAATTTCGTCAACTGCATCATATATGCTTTCAAGGCAGCGTTCAAGTACTTTTTCCTCGTTTTTAACAATCATACATAAGCTTATGGTTGCCATTGTTTTGCAGCCCTCCTAATAAAACAGTATTGCTTTATCATATGATTTCGAGTGCTGTCAGGTGTGTTGTTGCAATAATTGGGTAAATATGATATGATGAATTTATTGAAAATAAAGCAAAGGAGACAACATATGAATAATGAAATAAAAGAGCTGATTGCTTTAGCTGATAAGGCTATAAAAGAAGAACGCTTTGATGATTTAATGGAATTTTACACGGATGATGCTGTTTTGGTTGTAAAACCGGGCTTGGAGGCGCACGGCAAAGAGGCAATCAAAAATGCATTCATTAAAATAGCACAGTATTTTAAAAATAGTGTTGTTCCTACACAGGGTAATATGATAATGCTTGAGGCAGGGGATACTGTTTTGGTTTTATCCCAAACCTTGCTGGATGCAGATAATAAAGATACTTCAGATTATTCTATGGACAGAAGAGCAACCTATGTTTACAGAAAAATAGGTGAAAAGTGGCTTTGTGCAATAGATAATTCCTATGGTACAACCCTGCTGGATTAAAATTTTTTGTATATAAGGAAAACAGGTGGCGTTTTATGAAGATTGTTCCAAAGCCCTGCAAAATCATTTTTAACCATGAATTTTGTGAAAATGAAAATATCACAGTTGAAAAATTGATAAATGAAAATTTGGCTGATGAAGAATACATACTTGAAATCGGGGATAATATTGTGATTTCTGCAGGTAGCAGCAGGGCTGTGTTTTATGCTGAAAAAACTTTGGAGCAGCTCAAACAGCAGTATAAAAAGCTGCCTGTCTGCAAAATTTATGATAAACCCAAGTATGCGTATCGCAGCTTTATGATTGATTGTGCAAGGCATATGTTTTCAATAGAAGAATTGAAGAAAATAATTGATGCAATGTCGCTTTTAAAATACAATAAATTTCATTGGCATTTGACGGATGACCAGGGCTGGAGATTTGAGTGTTCCTCTTATCCCGAGCTCAATAAGGCAGCTGTAAGACCCTATAGTAATTTTGGAAAGACAAATTATAACGAGCCTTACGGCAGAGTTTACACTAAGGCTGAAATGAAAGAAATCGTTGAATATTGTGCACAGAGGTATATTGATGTGGTTCCTGAATTTGATATACCCGGTCATACAAGTGCACTTTTGAGTGCTTTTCCTGATTTGACCTGTGATGGTATTCCTGTTAACATAAAAACGCGTCAGGGTATTTATAAGGATGTTATCTGCCCTGCAAAAAATAAAAGCTATGAGGTTATATCAAAAATATTTGATGAATTCTGTGAGATTTTCCCTTATCGCTATTATCATATCGGCGGCGACGAAACACCGTCGCTTCATTGGGAAAACTGCCCTGATTGTCAGAAACTTATGAAAAAGCAGGGCATAACGAATTATGCCGATTATCATAATTTCTTTATGAACAGGATTATTGAATACTTGTCACTAAAGGGGAAAACCTGTATTGTTTGGAATGATGTGGCAAAGGGCAGGGGAATTGACGGCCGAGCTGTAATCCAGTACTGGAAGGAAAGAGATAAAAACAGTATTGCATATGCAAATAACGGCGGAAAAATGATACTTTCTCCCTTTTCATATTACTATATGGATTATGATTATGATATCACTTCAATGAAGCATACCTTTAATTTTAAAACAAATCTTAAAGGCTTAACACAAAAAGGAATAAGTAATATTTTGGGTGTTGAAACGCCTGTATGGACTGAATATATTGAAGATGCAAGCCGAATGGAGGAAATGATGTTCCCCAGAGTGATTGCCGTTGCAAACACAGCCTGGGGCGGTGAATTTGAGAATTATAAGGACTTTCTGAATTCTATAAATCCTATCCTTGAAATGCTCAAAAATAAGGGCATCAATATTATGGATAAGTCGTGCTGGAGCTATTCTAGATTATCTATGCCAAAGGGTTGGCTCAAATTTGTGTTTGGCAAATACACATTTGATTATATAAAGTCAGCTATAAAATAGATTTGAATTTATCCTAAAAAAGCAAAAACCATCTCGCTGTGAGATGGTTTTTTTATATATTTATATTTAATATATTATTCTAAAGCGTAAAGCTTTTTGGCATTTTCGTTCGTTATATCCAAAAGTGCCTGTGCATCCATATCAAGTACATCTGCAATTTTTTGGGCAATGTACGGAATATATGAAGAATTGTTGATTTTTCCACGCATAGGAACGGGTGCAAGATATGGGCAGTCCGTTTCAAGAACAAGCTTGTCCGGCGGGATTTCCTTAACAACCTCAAGGCTTTTTCTGGCATTATTAAAGGTTACCACTCCGTTTAAGCCGATATACATACCAAGCTTAATGATTTCCTTTGCCATTTCCTTTGAACCTGAAAAGCAATGTACAACCCCTTTGGGCTTTGCGCTTTTTAAAATATCGAGTGTATCGCCGTGTGCTTCTCGGTCATGAACAATTACAGGCATATCCAGCTTTTTTGCCAAATCAATTTGTGCTTCAAAAAAGTCCCTTTGCACTTTTTTGGATGAACTCATCCAGTGATAATCAAGTCCGATTTCACCTATGGCAACACATTTGCTGTTATTGGCAAATTTTTCGATAATTTTTAAATCCTCAGGGCTTGCCCCTTCAAGATTTTCAGGATGAAAACCGGCAGCAAAATATATATAATTATATTTCTGTGCCAAGTCAAAATTAAACTGTGTTGTTTCTATATCACATCCGCAGCTGACAACATAAGTAATACCCTGACTTTGAAGATGATTCAACAATTCTTCTCTGTCAGGGTCAAATTTACTGTCGTCGTAGTGAGAATGTGTATCAAAAATATTGTGATACATTTTTATATTATCCCTTTCCGAAATATGGTGTGCTTATATAACAGATTCTCTATGGTAATCTGTTATATCCGTACCTAGTTTTTCGTATAACTCATTTACGCGTATTTCCTTATTGCGTATTGCTTTTAATTCACGGTCCGTTGCACCGATAAATTCTATAAAGCAAACATGTCCGTTAGGCGTATCAATCTGATTGAACTTATCATCAGGTATTGTGATAAAACCTGTTATATTGGATTTTCTGTCTGCATCAATACCATCGGTCTGACCGGTATATAAGTATTCGTAGGAATTAAACAATTCGCCTTTCGTAAACGTAATTCTGGCAAGAGTCTGAAGAATGGAGCAAATACATCTTATTTCCATTTCTTCATCTTCATAGGTGTCCTTTTTTAATTTGAAGGTAAATTCCATTCCGTAGCCGCTTACATCTTTTATATCGGATTCTTTATCATAAAGTTCTGATAAACCATAAGTGACAAAATGCCAATAGCTGCCGCCGTCATAAACGCTGATACCATCCAGCGGATCATTTCCTCCAAATCTATAGTTGATTATCGGGTGATAATGTTTTGGATTTGTCTGATTCGGGTAGGCTCTTTCACACTCTTGCGTTATTGCGTCCCATCCGGCAGCATCTATTTTTTCTTCTGCGGTTTCTTTTTCTTCTTTGATTTCATTTGCCTTTTCAGACTTCTTTTTGAATTTATCAAACAATCCCATAAAATACTCCTGAATAAGAAAATTCAACTGTTATCTTATTTTTGTTCCTGCAGGCATACCATCAACAAATAAAACCTTAACGTCCTCCTCGCTTACATCACCTGCAAGGAGCATACCGTTACTCATTTCACCGCAAAGCTTTGCAGGCTTGAGGTTGGCAACAATAACAACACTTTTGCCGATTAAGTCTTCAGGCTTATACCATGGTGCAATGCCTGAAACAATCTGTCTTGGCTTGTCGCTGCCGTCGTTGACCATTATTTTAAGAAGCTTTTTAGCTTTCTTAATCGGTTCACATTCTGTTATTTGTGCAACTCTTAATTCAACCTTTGCAAAGTCATCAAAAGCGATTTCTGCAAGTCCCTCGATTTCAGGTTTAGCAGATTCTTCTGTTTTTGCAATACTTTCCTGCTTGGCCGCAATGTCAGCAAGCATTTTTTCGGCATCAATTCTTGCAAAAAGAGCTTCAGCCTTATTGACAGTAGTGCCCGGTTTAATGCCGTTAAACTGTGAAAGTGAGTCATATGTTTTGCTTTCACAGTTCATTTGAGCAAAGATTTTTTCACTTGTTTCAGGCATAAATGGTGAAAGCAAAACTGCAATAAATCGGATTGACTCTAATAGATTGTATAAAACAGTTCCGAGTCTGGGCAGCTTGCTGTCATCCTTTGCAAGTGCCCATGGTGTGGTTTCATCAATATATTTGTTAGAACGCTTTGCAAGGTTTAATACAGCCTCAATTGCATCGGCAACTCTGTAGGTTTCAAAGCACTTTTCAACCTTGGCTACTGTGTCAAATGCAAACTGCTTAAGCTCATCATCAACAGGCTCGCTGTCAGTGGGTTCACAGATAACGCCGTCAAAGTATTTGTTTTGCATTGCAATTGTTCTGTTAACAAGATTACCGAAAGTGTTTGCAAGGTCTGAATTAAAGCGTTCAATAATGGTTTCATAGGTAATTGAGCCGTCAGAAGCATATGGCATTTCACTTAAAAGATAATATCTTACAGCGTCAACACCAAGCAGATTAACAAGGTCATCAGCATAGATAACATTGCCCCTTGATTTGCTCATTTTGTCCTCGCCAAACAGCAGCCATGGATGACCGAATACCTGCTTTGGCAGTTGTTCACCAAGTGCCATAAGCATAATAGGCCAGTAAATAGTATGGAAACGAACAATATCCTTACCGATAATATGAACATCAGCAGGCCAGTACTTTTTATACTGCTCGCTTGAGCCGTCAGGGTCATAACCCATTGCTGTGATATAGTTTGAAAGAGCGTCAATCCACACATAGATTACATGCTTGTCATCAAAGGTAACAGGAATACCCCACTTAAATGAGGTACGGCTTACGCACAAATCCTGTAAGCCCGGCTTGATGAAATTGTTGAGCATTTCTTTTTTTCTTGCCTCGGGATAGATAAAGTTTTCGTTTTGTTCAATAAAGTCCTCAAGCTGTTTTTGATATTTTGAAAGTCTTAAAAAATACGCTTCTTCCTTGGCAGGTTTAACCTCTCTGCCGCAGTCAGGGCATTTACCGTCCACAAGCTGACTTTCAGTCCAGAAAGATTCGCAGGGGGTACAGTACATACCCTCATACTCACTTTTATAAATATCATCCTGGTCATAGAGCTTTTTGAAAATCTTTTGAACAATCTTTTCATGATAATCGTCAGTCGTTCTTATGAATTTATCATAGCTTGTGTTAAGCAAATCACAAATGTCCTTTATTTCACCGGCAATTTTGTCAACATACTGCTTTGGGGTAACATTTGCACTCTTTGCATATTCTTCAATTTTTTGACCATGCTCGTCAGTGCCGGTAAGCATAAACACATCATAGCCCTGCAATCTTTTATATCTTGCAATTGCATCTGTAAGAACAATTTCATAGCTGTTGCCGATATGCGGCTTGCGGGAGGTGTATGCTATTGCTGTAGTTATATAAAACTTTTCCTTTTCGTTTGTCATTCTTGTTTCCTCCGTTAAATTTTTGATGCGGCACCCTCGTCAAGCATAAGTGTAACATCCGTGTGGAACTGCAATACAGATGCAGGGCACTGCGGTGTTACATTGCCGTCAATGAGTTGCTTGATTGCATTTGCCTTGTTTTCTCCTGTAGCAATGATAAGAATTCTCTTAGCCTGCATAATAGAGCCGATACCCATTGTAACTGCGTGTGTAGGCACTTCCTCAATGGAATTGAAGAAACGGCTGTTATCCTTGATTGTGCTTTCCTTAAGCTTTACAACGTGGCTCCACCTCTGAAAGCTGTCGGACGGCTCATTGAAAGCGATGTGTCCGTTTGAGCCGATACCTAAAAGCTGAATATCAATACCGCCGGATTTTTTAATTCTCATTTCATATTCTTTGCATTCTTTTTCCAAATCATCAGCATTTCCGTTAAGAAAATGGATGTTTTCCTTTGGAATATTGATATGATTAAAAAGATTTTCATACATAAATCTATGATATGAATTTTTATCATTTACATCCAGCTTGCAGTATTCATCAAGATTGAATGTGGTTACCTTGCTGAAGTCCACTGCACCGTTTTCAAAAAGCTTAATCATATGGCCATAAGGCTTAAGCGGGGTTGAGCCTGTTGCAAGTCCTAAAACGGAATCAGGTTTAGCCAGTACCTGACCGCACATATAGTTACCGGCTGCGATACCGATTTGCTCATCATTATCATAAACTAAAACATTCATTATGTATATCCTCCGATTCTTAACAGTATAAAATATTTTAATTTTTAAATTTTACATATTTTTACTGATTATTGTAATTTATTATAAACGAATTATTTTATCTGTCAATAATATTTTTTGACTTAAGTATTTTAGAAAATATATAATATAGAGCTAAAAAGCCCAATGTTCCTATTATTGCACCTGCAGTATCAATGGCCCAGTCAAGCACCTGGCACGAACGCCCTTCCACAAAAAGCTGGTGCAGCTCATCTGTTACAGCATAAGCAGAGGTAAGAACAACTGAAATAGCAGGCATTATCTTTTTTCTGCTTTGCAGCAGGGATAGATTAAATAATACGCACAGCCCTGTAAATTCAAGGCAATGTGCAAGCTTTCTTACAATGAAGTCTGTGAATCCGTTATCACCAAAAATACTTATAAGCCAGGCAAGTACGGCGTTACTTTGCCTTGTTGATTCATCGGCTGTCCGTGAGGAAAGCCAGAAAATAACACCCATACAAATTACGGTAAGAAACCAGCAAAAAACAGTTTTAATCTTTTCTTTCTGCATTTACAAAACATACCCTTCCGCTGCCTGCATGAAACTGAACTCCGCTTACGCCTTTTGCCTGAACATAGTATGAGGATTCAAATAATACCGGCAGCAGAGAATAATCCTCAAGCAGCTGTTTTTCACAATCCATACACGCCTGTGCAAGCTCGTTGGCGGATGCATTTTTTGCTTTATCCAATGTGGTTTGAATATCATCAATTTCGCCTGCATAATTGCCATTTATAATCTTTTCAAGGAATGATACGGGATTCTGATTATCCGCAGTAAGCGGGTATAATGCAATATCATATTCACCATTGCTGAATGCTTTATTGAAATCATCACTTGAAAGTATTTCTATTTTTAACGAAAAGGATATCTTTTTCTCATCACCATATGTGCTTACAGAGCCTATGCCGCTTTGAATTCCCTGTACAAGCGCCTTTGCAGTATCTTCCATATCCGCTGTTATTATCAAAGTAAGTTCTGCATTTGTAAAGCCTGTTTCTTCAAGTCCCTTTTTCCATAGACTTTTGGCTTCATCGGTATTTTGCTTGTATACTGTTGTGCCCATAGCATCAGATATGCTTTCGCCGCCCAATGAGCAGCTGGGAGGTATAAGATTTGATGCATTTTCAAGGTATGAATGATTGGCTGTATCCGGGTTTGATACACTCATACACAAAGCCTGTCGCAGTAACTTGTTTGTGAATAACTGCTTGTTTTTATTTAAAATCATTGCCCAGGTTTTGTTTGCGTATGCCGCTGCAGTCATATCGCTGCTGCCGAGTTCTTCATATTCTTTTCCCGATATATATGCACAATCGTAATATCCGCTTTTCAGATTTTTAGGAATGTTACTGTCCGCATTTGTAATGTTCAAGGTTATATCTGTAACTTTTGATGGATAGTCACCAATGTATTTTTTATTGTTTTTCAGAATATAAGAAGCATCAAGAATTGAGCTGACATAAAACTGACCGTTAAAGATTGTATAATCAAGGCCGAGTCCGTATCTGCCTTTTGTTGCATAAAAGTAGTTTTCGTTACAAGGCATTGCTACTGCAGTTGACAGCGTATTTAAAAATCCCTTGTCAGGGCTTTCCAGCCTGATTTCAAGTGTATAATCATCAATTGCTTTAACGCCGAGCTGGCTGTCGCTTACGCTGCCTGAATAAACCTTGGAGGCATTTACGATGTTGGAAACGGATGCGAAAAGGGGAGAATTTGTGGTTTTGCTGCATGCACGCTTAAGTGCAAATGCAAAATCATTAGCTGTGATATCCGGATTAAAATCAACGCCCATAAGCTGCTGTGCTTTTGTAGGTTTTTCGGGATTGTCACTCTGCACATTCCATTTTGCGCCCTTGCGAAGATAAAATGTATATGTAAGTCCGTCATCACTTATGTTCCAGCTTTCGGCCACACCTGCCTGAACTGTTCCGTCATCAAGCACTCTGACAAGCCCTTCAAAGCAATTTTCAGCAATCAGATATTCGTCTGCCGTACCTGCTATTTGCGGGTCAAAGCTTGAAATATTACCGTCAAAAGGATATATAAAATCAATTGTTTCGTCACCGTTTGAGCAGCCGGCAAAAAGCCCTGCCAGCAATGCCGAACATAATAGTAAAGATAATATTTTTTTCATAAGAATCACCTTTTTTCATTATAGCAAACAGGACGCATTAAATCAATGAATAATCGGTAAATTTGACAGAAATATTAAAACGCCCGGAGGCGTATTTAAAAAAGTTTTTGTATAGGGTGTAAATATTTTAAATTTTTCCTTGACATATAGCTTTTAATGTTTTATATTAAATGGCATCATAAAATGGAAATTTATGCGTAATCGGTTTCAAACCGGTTATTTATCGAAACGGAAAGCGTTTGTTTTCTTGTCGGATTGTAGCTGAATTTGCTGTTTTTACAAAACAATGATTGGAGTGACTCTTATGGTAAATGTGAAGGATACCCAGCTCGGTACGACCACTCGAAAGAACTTTGCAAAAATCAATGAGGTTATGCAGATGCCTAATCTGATTGAGGTTCAGAAAAGCTCATACCAATGGTTCCTTGATGAAGGTCTTAAAGAGGTGTTCAGGGATATCGGCTCAATCACCGATTACACAGGAAACCTTGTACTGGACTTCATCGATTTTTCAATGGACGATGAGCCTAAATACACGATTGCTCAGTGCAAAGCACGTGACGTGACTTATGCAAAGCCTTTAAAGGTAAGAGCAAGACTTATGAACAAGGAGACAGGCGAGGTTAAGGAAAACACTGTGTTTATGGGTGATTTCCCTTGGATGACCGATGCAGGTACGTTTGTTATCAACGGCGCAGAGCGTGTTATTGTTTCACAGCTCGTTCGTTCTCCTGGCGTTTACTACAATATGGACCACGATAAGACCGGTAAGGATCTTATTCACAAATACCGTTATCCCGAACCGTGGCGCATGGCTTGAATACGAAATGGATTCAAACGACGTTATCTACGTTCGTATCGATAAAAACAGAAAAATTTACATCACTACTTTCCTCAGAGCTTTGGGACTTGGCTCTGACCAGGAAATCATTGATTTCTTTGGTGAGGATGAAAGAATACTTGCCACAATTGAAAAGGATGCTACAAAGAATACAGAAGAAGCATTGCTTGAGGTTTATAAGAAACTTCGTCCCGGTGAGCCTCCAACGCTTGAAACTGCACAGGCTCATCTTGACGGCTTATTCTTCGATGCACACAGATATGACCTTTCAAGAGTCGGCAGATATAAGTACAATAAAAAGCTTGCAATAAGCGACAGACTTACAAATCAGACTCTTACTCAGCCAATCATTTCTCCTCAGGGTGAATTCCTTGCAGATGCAGGCGAAAAGATTACTCCTGAAAAGGCTGTTGAAATTGAGAATGCAGGTGTTATGTTTGCATATATCGATGTTGACGGCAGAGAAATCAAGATTGCTTCAAACGGTATGGTTGATATCAATGCTTATATTGATTTTGACTGCAAGCCTTTCGGTATCAATGAAAAGGTTTCATACAGAGTTCTCTCAGAAATTCTTGAAAAGTGCGGCGATGATGAGGCTGCTCTTAAAGAGGAAATTGAGTTCAGAGCAGATGACCTTATCCCTAAACATATTATAATAGACGATATTTTCGCTACTGTATCTTATCTTATTAACCTTGCTTTCGGTGTTGGTTCCCTTGATGATATCGATCATCTTGGAAACAGAAGAATCCGTGCAGTAGGTGAGCTTCTTCAGAATCAGGTAAGAATTGGTTTCACAAGAATGGAAAGAGTTATCCGTGAAAGAATGACTCTTCAGGCACAGGATGATGAGGAGTCTATCACTCCGCAGGCTCTTATCAATATCAGACCTGTTGTTGCTGCTATCAAGGAATTCTTCGGTTCATCACCTCTTTCACAGTTTATGGACCAGAACAATCCTCTTGCTGAGCTTACACATAAGAGAAGACTTTCAGCACTTGGTCCGGGCGGTCTTTCAAGAGACCGTGCAGGCTTCGAGGTTCGAGACGTTCACTATACCCACTACGGAAGAATGTGTCCTATCGAGACCCCTGAAGGTCCTAACATCGGACTTATTTCTTACCTTGCTTGCTACAGCCGTCTTAATGAATACGGCTTCATTGAGGCTCCTTACCGTAAAGTTGATAAGGAGACAGGCGTAGTTACAGATGAGGTTGTATATATGACCGCTGATGTTGAGGACAGCTATGTTGTTGCTCAGGCAAATGAGCCGCTTGATGAAAACGGCAGATTTGCAAACCAGAGGGTAACCTGCCGTTACCGTGATGAGTTCATGACTCTTGAGCCTGAAAAGGTTGACTATATGGACGTATCACCTAAGATGGTAGTATCCGTTGCTACAGCAATGATTCCGTTCCTTGAAAACGATGACGCAAACCGTGCTCTTATGGGTGCGAACATGCAGCGTCAGGCAGTGCCTCTTCTTAAAACAGTTGCTCCGGTTGTCGGAACAGGTATGGAATATAAAGCAGCTTATGACTCAGGTGTAGTTGTTATTGCCAAGCGCGGCGGTACAGTTACAGCAGTTGATGCTGACGTAATTGAAATTACAACGAAGGACAAAGAGGTTGACAAGTATGAGCTTGTTAAGTTCTCGGGCTCCAACCAGGGAACCTGTATCAACCAGCGTCCGATCGTTTCCCTTCATCAGACAGTTGAGGACGGACAGGTAATTGCCGATGGTCCTGCAACCTGCAATGGTGAGATTTCACTCGGTAAGAATGCACTTATCGGATTTATGACTTGGGAAGG
>JAAGKN010000386.1_pt1 | contig 86896 bp, 79 predicted proteins | sample 6206371 | NCBI WGS metagenome assembly JAAGKN01 (sample SAMN11533720, study PRJNA540317) | gut metagenome | isolation source: fecal pellets from male and female animal of same cohort | host: Peromyscus leucopus | place: USA:CA | collected 2017 | reverse complement strand
GCGCACCGACGGCGAGGAAAACCTCATCACAGCCCTCCAGATAGCCGCCGACCGCGACACCGACGGCCGCCCCATGGTGCAGGAGGTGGCCATTCTCTTCGAAGACTATCTGTGGCGTGGCAACCGCGCCAGCAAGCGCTCGGCCGACAATTTCAACGCATTCCGCAGCAGCAACTATCCCGAACTCGCGCGCATAGGCCTCGGTATACACTACAACCGCGAAAGCCTGCACCGCGACCACGGACACGGCTCCGGAATGAGGGCCCACTACACCCTCGACACCAACGTAATCGCCATCGACGTATTCCCGGGAATCACCGAGACAGCCCTGCGCCACATGCTCGCCACCCCGGGCATCAAAGGCATCGTGCTGCGCACATACGGCACCGGCAACGCCCCCACCGCCGCGTGGTTCACAGAAGCCATTGCCGAAGCCGTGCGCAGAGGCATCGTCATAGCCAACGTCACACAATGCGCCGACGGCGGCGTCCATCCCCGCCGCTACCTCGCAGGCGACATACTCAGCAACACGGGCGTCGTCAACGGCGCCGACATCACCTTCGAGGCCGCCATCGCCAAGCTCATGTTTCTCTTCGGCCTCGGCCTCACGCCCGAAGCCGTGCGCGAGCGCATGTCCCACACCATCGCCGGCGAAATGTCGGTATAGCCACCAACCCCGCAAAACAAAGCAAAACCTTGAAACGACTGATTCTCATACTCCTCGCGGCTGCAGCCATCGCATCGGCACCCATGATGTCGACGGCAGCTCCCGCGCGCGTGTGGGAACATATAGAACTGACGGCCGCCGACAACGACTCCCCCGTCAGCGTCGACGTGGCCGTGCGCGACGGCTACCTCTACGTCACCCTCTCGCGCCGCAGCCAGGTCAAGCTCTTCACCATCCTGGGCCAGACAGTCTCCCAGGCCGAGCTCCCCGCAGGCACCTCCAGGCTGCGCATCGCCGCACGAGGCATCTACATTCTGCGGGCCGGCGACACAGCCGTGCGCATCACCATCTGACCGCCCTCCCCGCCGCAAGCGGCGCAGGGTAGGGAACTCACCCGCAGCAGCCGAGGTCTGCCGCACACGCGGCGACTCCCCGACCGCCCCTACATACCAACCTGTTCAAGAACCGTGAAAACCCACATGCTACAACGAGCCCTGCTCGCCGCCGCCATCCTGGCCGCATCATGCGCCGGAGCCGGCGCACAGCCACCCGCCGCGGGCGATTTCCCGCCCCCGAGACAGACAGACTACCGCATACAGACGCCCACACGCCTGGCCGACTACTTCGAGCCTGCCGACGAAGGCTGCGCCGCCGTGCCCGCCGACGGCTTCATCCGCCGCTGGATGATACTCGAACCCATCAGCATGCCAAACCGCAGCAACGCCGTCTTCACCGACAGCTACCTCGACCGCACCCTCGACTCCGTCTACTACAAAGGCCAGGGCATCGGCGTGCCCCGCCACGGACAGCGCGTGCGCACCACGGCCGGCGAGCGCCTGCGCTGGCACGCCCTCGACAGCCGCCTATTCAACGTCAAGCTCTACCGCTTCGCCGCCGCGCTGCACAAGCCCGTCTACGGCATCATATTCCACGTCGTCACCGTCATCGACTGCCCCGAGCCCGTCAGCGGAGTGCGCCTCTCGGCGGGCTCCAACTCGGCCTCGCGCTGGTGGCTCGACGGCAAGGAGGTGCTCACCCTCTCGGGCGACAGGCGCATGGTGGCCGACGACGCCGTCTCCGTGCGCCTCGACCTCCCCAAGGGCCGCACCATACTGCGCGGTGCCATCATCAACGGCCCCGGCATGAGCGACTTCTGCGTGCGCTTCCTCGACGAGGAAGGACGCCCCGTCACACGATTCACCACCTGCACGACCGCCCCATGAAACTCCTTCACGCCCTCGCCGCTGCGGCTGCCCTCGCCGCCGCGCCGGCCACAGCGCTCGCCCAGGACGGCGAGCCCTATATCCACGACCCCTCCACCATCGCCCTCTGCGACGGCAAGTACTACACCTTCGGCACCGGCAGCGGCGGACTCGTCTCGGCCGACGGCTGGAACTGGACGCGCTCGGCCGTAAGGCCCGGCGGAGGCGCCGCGCCCGACGTCATACGCATCGGCGACCGCTACCTCGTGGCCTACAGCGCCACCGGCGGCGGCCTGGGCGGCGGCCACGCAGGCCGCGTGCTCACCATGTGGACGCGCTCGCTCGACCCCGCCTCGCCTCTGTTCGGCTTCTCGGAGCCCGTCGAGGTGGCCAGCTCGCTCGACGACGAAGACTGCGACGCCATCGACGCAGGCCTCCTGCTCGACCCCGTCACGGGCCGCCTATGGCTCTCCTACGGCACCTACTTCGGCTTCATACGTCTCGTGGAGCTCGACCCGGCCACCGGCACACGCATGCACGGAAACGAACCAATCGACATAGCCATCGACTGCGAAGCCACCGACCTCATCTACCGCAACGGCTGGTACTATCTGCTTGGCACCCATGGCACATGCTGCGACGGTCCGAACTCCACCTACAACATAGTGGTGGGCCGTTCCCGGAGCGTCAAAGGCCCATATCTCGACAACGTAGGGCGCGACATGCTGCAGGGCGGCGGGCGCATGCTCCTCTCGGCCGGCAACCGCAAGACCGGCCCCGGCCACTTCGGGCGCTACGTCGTCGCGCCCGGCGTCGAGAAGATGTCGTTCCACTACGAGGCCGACTTCGACCGCGGCGGGCGCAGCGTCCTCGCCGTCCTGCCGCTGCTCTGGCGCGACGGATGGCCCGAGGCGGGCCAACCCGTGGCCGCAGGCACCTACGAGATAGAGTCGCAGCGCCACGGCTATGCCCTCGAGCTGGCCGTCGACTTCGTCAGGATGCCGGGCGGCATGTTCCGCTTCTGGGAGAAGGACACGGCCGAGGTCGTGCCGCTGCCGTCGCAGACCCTCGCCGACGTGGAGCACACATGGCCCCGCGGCGACACACAGCTGCGCCTCGGCGACTACATGTTCCGTCCCCACCAGCGCTGGACCGTCGTGCCCATGCCCGAGTGCGGCGGAAGCCTCGACTCGCCCTACTGCCGCATAGTCATCGAGGGCACCGACCGCGCCCTCACGGCCACCGCCGACGCCGAGGTGAAGGCCGCGGCCTTCACCGGAGCCCCCGAGCAGCTGTGGAGCATAGAGCAGCTCACCGACGGCACCTACCGCATAGTGCCGCGCAGCGTGCCCGGCCACGAGGACAGCGGCCTGGTGCTGGTGGCCGTGGCCGACAGCACACCCTCGCTCGGACGCTTCGACATGGACAGCGACAACTCCAAGTGGCGCCTGCGCGACCGCTGATGCACACACATCCCCACCACCACGTCACATCCCTCAACGAGCAATGAATAGCACCCGACTACTCGCCGCCGCGCTGACCGCTCTGTGCGCCTTGCCGGCAACCCTACTGTGCGGCCAGAACCCCGTCATTCGCGACCAGTTCACGGCCGACCCCACCGCGCGCGTCTTCGACGGACGCCTCTACCTCTATCCCTCCCACGACATCCCCAGCCCCATCGACCGCCTCAAGGAATGGTTCTGCATGGAAGATTACCATGTATTCTCTTCCGACAACCTCACCGACTGGACAGACCATGGTGTAATCCTCACTCAGAACCGCATCCCATGGGTCGACTCCACGTCCTACTCCATGTGGGCCCCCGACTGCGTCAGAAAGGACGGACGCTACTACTTCTACTTCCCGGCCGCTCCCGCCTCGGGCGAGAAAGGCTTCCGCGTGGGCGTGGCCGTAGGTGGCAGCCCCACAGGTCCCTTCCGCCCCATGACCGAGCCCATCGAGGGCATCAACGGCATCGACCCCTGCGTGCTCGTCGACGACGACGGCAGCTCCTACATCTACTGGTCGGGCATGGGCATGAAGGGCGCGCGCCTCGACCCCTCCATGACGCGCCTCGCCTCCGCGCCGGTCGACATCAAGGGCCTGCCAGAGGGCTTCAAGGAAGGCCCCTTCGTGTTCAAGCGCGAGGGCCGCTACTACTTCACCTTCCCCTGGGTCGAGCACAAGACCGAGGCCCTGGCCTACGCCATGTCTGACAGTCCCCTCGGGCCCTTCGAGTTCAAGGGCATCATCATGGACCCCTCGCCCACGGGCTGCTGGACCAACCACCACTCCATCACCGAGTACGGCGGGCAGTGGTACCTCTTCTACCACCATAACGACTACTCGCCGTCCTTCGATAAGAACCGCTCCGTGCGCATCGACTCGCTCAGCTTCCGCCCCGACGGCACCATTGCCAAGGTGCGGCCCACACTCCGCGGGGTAGGGCGCACCGACGCCCGCGGACGCATCGACCCCGACCGCTACAGCGCCATCGACAGCACCCGCGCCGCCATAGCCTTCATCGACGAGGCCGACCCCTTCGCCGGCTGGAACACCGTCTTCCGCAAGCCCGGAGCATGGCTGCGCTACGATGCCGTCGACTTCGGCCCGAGCCCGGCCTCCCACGTGGCCGTCCGCGTGCGCGCACCCCGCGGCGGCACGCTCGACGTGGGCGCCGCAAGCCCCGGCGCCAAGCCCCGGCGCATAGCCCGCATCAGGCTCAGAGCCTCCGACGCCTGGACCACCGTGCGCGTGCCCCTCGATGGCGACTCCACGGCCCGCACGGGCCTGCGCGACCTCACCCTCAGCCTCGCCGCAGGCCGAGGCGTGGAGCTCGACCACATGGGCTTCGACGCCATGCCCTGGGCCCGCGGCGCCTTCGACACGGGACGCTACCGCAACCTCCTTGCCGAGGCCGGCTATGCCCCCGAAGCCATCGACCGCCGCCTTGCCGACATGTGCGACTCGCTCTTCTGCGGCTCGCGGCGCATCTACTTCGAGGTGGCCGACTCCATGGCCTACATCAGCGACATCAAGAACAACGACGTGCGCACCGAAGGCATGTCCTACGGCATGATGATTGCCGTGCAGCTCGACCGCAAGGACATGTTCGACCGCCTCTGGCGCTGGGCACGGCGCTACATGCAGCACCACGACGGCGAGCGCGAGGGCTACTTCGCCTGGAGCTGCCGCACCGACGGCACGCGCAACTCCGAGGGAGCGGCCTCCGACGGCGAGCTTTACTTCATCACCTCGCTCATCTTCGCCTCCAACCGCTGGGGCAACGACACCGGCATCGACTACCTGGCCGAGGCGCGCCGCATCGTCGACGCCTCCTTCCTCAAGACGGGCATGGAACACGCAGCGCCGCTCATCAACCTCGACCGGCGGCTCATCACCTTCACGCCCGATGCCTTCGGCAGTCGCTTCACCGACCCCTCCTACCATCTGCCCGCCTTCTACGAGGTGTGGGCACGCTACCTCGGCGACGGACGCTCGGCCTTCTGGCGCGACTGCGCCCGCCGCAGCCGCGAATATCTCCACAGTTGCGTCCATCCCGCCACGGGCCTCACTCCCGACTACAGCGACTACGACGGCCGCCCCGTGGCCACGCCCTGGCTCGTCGGCGAGGCCTTCCGCTTCGACTCCTGGCGCGTGCCACTCAACGTGGCCATCGACTATGCCTGGACCGCGGCCGACGCCGCCTGGCAGCGCGACTACGCCGACCGCATCCAGCGCTTCCTACACGGGCAGGGCATCGACGACTTCGTCGACCAGTACAACATCGACGGCACGCCCGTGGCCGAGGTGCTCGACGCCGGAGGCTACCGCCGCGTGCGCCACTCGCTCGGCCTCGTGGCCACATCGGCCGCAGCGTCGCTCGCAGCCACACACATGCGCAGCGCCGACTTCCTCCACCGCCTCTGGGAAGCGCGCCACGAACCCTACGACGACGGCTACTTCGACGCCTACTACGACGGTCTCCTCCGCCTCTTCTCCTTCATGCTCGTAAGCGGCCATTACCGCATCATCACCCCTCAGATTCAAAACTCATGAAACACATCATCCCCGCCATAGGCCTGCTCGCACTCGCCGCGGCATGCAGCGGCGGCAAGAACGCCGACGCCACGGCTGCCGACGCCGCAGCCGCCGACTCCCTCCCCGTCTTCACCTTCGACGGCAACCCCATCGTGCGCGACAAGTTCACGGCCGACCCGGCGCCCCTCGTCAGCGGCGGCCGCCTCTACCTCTACGTGGGCCACGACGAATACTATCCCGGCCAGGACTCGGCGTCGGGAGGCAAGGAGTTCAACATCACGGAGTGGCTGTGCTACTCCACGCCCGACATGAAGACCTGGACCGACCACGGCGCCGTGCTCTCACCGGCCGACTTCAAGTGGGCCACGGGCGAGGCATGGGCATCGCAGGTGGTGGAGAAGGACGGACGCTTCTACTACTTCACCACCGTGCAGGGCGGCGGACCCTACACGGGCAAGTGCGTGGGCGTGGCCATGGCCGACAGCCCCACCGGACCGTTCAGGGATGCGATAGGCAAGCCTCTCGTAAGCGATGACATGACCGACAACGGGAAACGCGGATGGTGGAACGATATCGACCCCACAGTGCTCATCGATGGCGATGACGCCTGGCTCTGCTGGGGCAATGGCACCTGCTTCCTCGCACGCCTCAAGCCCTCGCTCACCGAAATCGACGGCGACATACGCACCGTCGACCTGCCCGCCTACGTCGAAGGCCCCTGGCTCCACAAGCACGACGGCACCTACTACCTCACCTACGCCTCCATGGGCAGCGGACGCGAGGCCATAGCCTACGCCACGGCTCCCTCCATGGACGGACCCTGGACGCCCCGCGGCGAACTCACCGGCATGGCCGAGAACAGCTTCACCATCCATCCCGGCATCGCCGAGTTCAACGGCGCCTGGTATCTCTTCTACCACAACGCTGTCCTCGAAATCGACGGCCACAAGGGCGCCATCGGCCGGCGCTCAGTGTGCGTCGACACCCTCCGCTACGGCCCCGACGGCCTCATGCTCCCCGTGGCGCAGACACGGCGCTAAGGCGATTTTATTGAATTTATTGCCCGTAATTGGCGAAATTTCAATAATTTTGTCTTCCCAAATTGTTATACTCTCAGTATGGATACCCTCAAAGTCAAAATCATAAACCGCTCCGGCAACGAGCTTCCCGCCTACGAGACCACCGAATCGGCAGGCATGGACGTGCGCGCATGCCTCGATGCGCCCGTCACGCTCCAGCCTCTCGACCGAGCGCTCATTCCCACCGGGCTGCGCGTGCAACTGCCTCGCGGCTACGAGATTCAGATGCGCCCGCGCAGCGGCCTGGCCCTGCGCCACGGCCTTTCGCTGGCCAACACCCCCGGCACCGTCGACGCCGACTTCCGCGGCGAGATTCAGGTGGTGCTCATCAACCTCAGCCGCGAACCCTTCACCGTCCACGACGGCGACCGCATCTGCCAGATGGTGGTGGCACCCTACACACGCGTCGACTGGGAAAGCGTAGAGCGCATCGACTCCACCGAGCGGGGCGACGGAGGCTTCGGACACACAGGCATCAACTGATGAGAAAACTACTCTACTGCATAGTCCTGCTCGCCTGCTCGGCAGGCATAGTGCGTGCCGACTGGGACGCCGACGCCGACCGCCGCAAGGCGGCCTACGTCTTCATCGACGCACAGACCGACCTCTGCGAGGGCGCCTACAGCGACTACGCCGCCAAGCTGAGACGCGCCACTGCACTCGACCCCTCCGACCCCGACATAGCCGCCGAGTACGCCGAACTGCTGCTGCAGACCACCGACCTCGACTCGGCCGAACGCGAGCTGGCCTACGCGGCCATCAAGCGCCGTTTCACGGCCAATCCCGGCGACTTCGCCACCGCCACGCCCGTGGCCGAACTCGCCTCCAAACTCGGCAAGCTCGACGACGTGGCCGCCGTCTGGAAGGCCATGTGCCGCGCCCTCCCCGACCGCAACGACCCGGCCATGAACCTCGCCGACACCTACGTGCTCATGTTCATGCGCGGCGACTCCGCAGCCTACGACAGCGCCATGACCATCTACTCCCGCCTCGAGCAGGGCATAGGCTTCGACGTGGGCCTCTCCAGCCACAAGATCCGCGCCCTCAGCCTGCGCCGCGACACGGCGGCCGTCGTCGGCGAACTCGGCCGCATCCTGGCCAGCGCGCCCGCCGACCCCGAGGCGCTGCTCTACGCGGGCCAGGTGTTCGAGAGCCTCGGCATGCTCGACAGCGCCGCCACGCGCTACGACCGCGCCTGCCGCCTCGACAGCGCCGACGGACGCGCACTCATGCTCCGCGCCGGCATCAACCTCAAGCAGGGCGACAGCGTTGCCTACGACGCCGAGGTGTTCCGCGCCCTCGAGAGCCAGAACCTCGACCTCGAGAACAAGATGCGCATACTCACGGGCTACATCCGCGCGCTCTTCAGCGACAGCACGCAGTACGGCCGCATCGACCATCTCTTCAAGGTCATGAACGAGGTCAACCCCGGCGAAACCGAGCTCCACGCCCTCAACGCCATCTACCTCGCACAGACCGGACGCCCCGCCGAGGCTGCCGAACAGGCGGGCTACGCCCTCGACCTCGACCCCGACAACCCCGAGCTCTGGAGCCTCAACATACAGTTCAACGGCGAGTGCGGCAACGACTCGGCCGTGCTGCGCCTCGCGCGGCTCGGTGCCGAGCGCTTCCCCGAGTCGATGTACTTCCCCGTCGTCGGCACGGGCCGCCTCTTCATGCTCGGCGACTATGCCGCCGCCAAGGCCATGCTTGACTCTTTCGACGTAGCAGCCGTGGAGTCGCCCGAGCAGCTCAGCACCTACTGGACGCTCATGGCAGACGCCGAGCAGCACCTCGACATCCCCCACGACAGCATCATCGTCCACTACGAGCGGGCCGTCACCCTCAACCCGCGCAACTTCGGCGCCATGAACAATTTCGCCTACTTCCTGGCCGAAAACGACACCCTCCTCGACCGCGCCGAGCACTACTCGGCCCTCGCCGTCAAGAACGAGCCCGGGAGCGAGACCTATCTCGACACCTACGCCTGGGTCTTCTTCCGCAAGAAGGAGTACACGCTCGCCCGACAGTACATCGACGCCGCCTTGCGCATCATGGGCATCGACCCCGCCGACCCCTCTGCGCCGCCTGCCTCGGCCGCAGCTGAGGGCGAGGGCGAGGACGACGAGGCCGTGGTGGAGGAAGTCAGCGAACTTTCGCCCGAAATCTTCGACCACGCCGGCGACATCTATTTCATGTGCGGCGAGCGCAAGCACGCCCTGGCCTTCTGGCGCGAAGCTCTGCGCCTCGAACCCGACAACGCCCTCACGGCCAAAAAAGTAGAACACAAGACCATCTTCTTCGAATGAAACTTCTCAACATAACGGCCGCCGCTCTGGCGGCCGCCGCCATGCTACTCGCTTCCTGCTCCACAAAGCGTCCCGCAGCCGCGGGCGAGGGTGGGGCACCCGCCACTACGGCCGCCGCTCCTGCCGCTACTTCGGCTTCGGCCGCCGTACTGACCGACCCCGGCGCAGCCGCGCCGGCCGCGCGCTTCGCGGCCATGACCGCCGCCTACGGCCTCTGGCAGGACGTGCATATGCCCGTGCGCGCCACCCTGCGCTCGCCGTTCTCCATCAGCGCCTCGGGCCGCATGACTCTCGTGCGCGACCGCCTCATCCACATCAGCGTGCGCATGCTCGGCATGGAGGTGGCCGTCATGCAGGTCACGCCCGACAGTCTCTTCGTCGTCGACAAGTTCCACCGCTATCTCATAGCCGAACCCACCGAGCGCCTCACGGCCCGCACGGGCCTGACCATGGCCGACCTCCAGAGCGCCCTGCTCGGCCGCGCCTTCATGCCCGGCAGCGGACCGGCCACGCCGTCGATGGCCGAGGGGCTCACCCTGGCCACCCAGGGCGACGTGCTCGCCATCACTCCCGCAGCTGCTCCCGCGGGCTACAGCTGGCAGATGAACGCCGCCACCCTCGCCGACGGTCGCATTGCCCTGGCCGACATGACTGTCAGCGTCGACGGTCACGCTCCGGCGCGCGCCGCCTTCACCCCGGCCGACCGTCTCACGCCGGCCGGTGCCGTGGCCGAGGCCGTAGACCTCACGGCCACCGTCGCAGGCAAGAAAATCGACGCCCGCCTCAGCTACACACTCGACCGCGCCGCCTGGAACACGGGCGCCGCTCCGCAGCTGCCGCGCCTCAGCGGCTACACGCGCGTCAGCGCCGCGCAGCTGCTCAAGGCGGGCTTCTTCTGACACCGACACATATTACTGACCAAACAATAACCAACACTCAACCAGTCATCACATTATGAAAAAACTTATCGCTATTGCGGCCGCAGCTCTCACCGCGGTCAGCGCCGCGGCCATCGGTCCGGGCATCTTCAACCACGTGGGCGCATCCGTAGGCGTCGGCACCACCGGTATCACCATCGACGTGGCCACACCCATCACGAGCTTCGTCAACCTGCGCGCAGGTGTCGACATCATGCCCGGCATCTCTTTCAACGCCGACGCCGACTTCAACTACTACCTGCCCGCCTCCGCCGAGCCCGAGTATGGCACCATGAGCCTCAAAGGCGGCCTCGCCCGCACCCAGGGCCACGTCATCTTCAACGTCTACCCTATTCCCAAGTGCGGCCTCTTCGTGGCTGCCGGCGGCTACTTCGGCGGCAAGAAGCTCCTGAAAATCACCGGCCACAGCGACGAACTCGCCGAATATGCCGGACAGACGGGCCAGACGGGCGGCAGCGTCATCATCGGCGACTATGAGATTCCTGCCGACAAGGACGGCAACGTCAGCGGCGGTCTCCGCGTCAAGGGCTTCCGCCCCTACCTCGGCCTGGGCTGGGGACGCGCCGTGCCGGGACGTCTGCTCAACTTCCAGACCGAGCTTGGCGTGCAGTTCGAAGGCAAGCCCGAGCTCTACTCCGACCACGGCACCATCCGCATCAGCGAACTCGAGGAGGACAACAACACGTTCAACAAGGTGCGCAAGTATCTCAAGGTCTATCCCCAGCTGACGTTCCGTCTTGGTTTCCGCGCGTTCTGAGCGGCGCCGGCTTCTGTTTCTACGGTCCTCGCTCCCTGCCGGTGCGGGGACTGTTTTTTGTTTGCAGGGTTTGGGCGGAAAATTATTTACATCTGTAAATTTTTTCGTTTGTAGATGTAAATTTCTCGCTTTTTTTGGCTAACTTTGAGGGCTGAACTGCCGACTGTCGGGAGCTATTTTTTATCACACTATGAATCAGGAAGTTTACCACATCCCCGCGTTGCTGGCGCAGAGCATCGAGGCGCTGGCTGTAAAGCCTGCGGGCACCTATGTTGACTGCACTTACGGGGGCGGGGGTCATTCTGCGGCCATTCTGGAGGCGCTGGGGCCCGACGGGCGTCTGCTGGGCTTCGACCAGGACGAGGATGCGGTGCGCCGTGCGCCGGCCCGTTCGGACGCCCGCTTCACTATGGTCTACGGCAACTTCCGCTTCCTCGGCAATTTCCTCGAGTACTACGGTGTGGATGCTGTCGACGGCATTCTCGCCGACCTCGGTGTGAGTTTCCACCATTTCGACGACCCCGAGCGCGGATTCTCCTTCCGCTGGGACGGCGCCCTGGACATGCGCATGAACCGCCGCGGCGGCCGCTCCGCCGCCGACCTGCTGCCAGCAGCCAGTGCGGAAGAGCTCACACGCATGTTCCGCCTTTACGGCGAGTTGCGTCAGGCTCCGCGCCTTGCCGCAGCCATCGTGCGCGAGCGCGAGGCGGGCCGCCCTGTCCTCACGGTCGAGGCCCTGCGAGCCATCGCCGAGCCCATGCTCAACCCCCGTCAGGTCAAGAAGGAGATGGCCCAGCTCTTCCAGGCTCTGCGCATCGAGGTCAACGACGAGCTCGGGGCCCTGCGCGCGCTGCTGCAGCAGGCTCTGCGTGCGCTCCGCCCCGGCGGACGCCTCGCCGTCATCACCTACCACTCGCTCGAAGACCGCCTCGTCAAGAACTTCATGCGCAGCGGCAACCTCGAGGGCGACGAGCAGAAGGATTTCTTCGGCCGCTCCCTCGCGCCCATGCGCCTGCTCTCGGGCAAACCCATCGTGCCCGACGAAGCCGAAATACTCGCCAACCCCCGCAGCCGCAGCGCCAAACTGCGCGTGGCCGAAAAAATCGAGCTCCCCTCATGAAATTCCCAGGCATCACTCTCCCGCGCGCCGACAGCAAGAAGATAGCCGGACGCGCCGACCATATCCTCCACGGACGCTTCATCACCAGCGGCCTGTTCAAGCGCTACTTCTTCGGCGTCCTCCTCGTAGTGGCCCTCATCATGATGAGCATCTCCGTGCGCTACGACTGCGTCACCGGCATGGAGTCCATCGCCGGCCTGCGCACGCGCCTCGAAGTGGTGCGCACCGAGCTGCAGCGCGAGCGCTCGGCCTACATGAGCACCACCCGCGAGTCGGCCATGCAGCGGCGCGTCGACTCGCTCGGACTCGGACTCGGCATACAGCAACGCCCACCCTACAAAATCTCTCCCGACAATGACCGCTAAACGACGCACAGGCGCGGGCAGCAACCGCCGCGCACGCATACTGCTCAACTTCAGTATCGTCATCATCTGCGTGGCCGCCATGTCGGTGGCCATCGTCTTCATGCTCGTCAACACCACCGTCATCAACGCCGAGGCATGGAACACCAAGGGACAGCGCCAGCTCGACACCATCACGCCCATACAGCCGCTGCGCGGCGACATCCTGGCCTGCGACGGCTCCATCCTGGCCACCAATCTCAACTACTACGACGTCAGCATCGACTTCCGCACCAAGCGCTTCTGGATACGCCAGTACGTGCAGAGCCTCGACTCGCTGGCCGACACCCTCGCCGTCTACTTCCCCGACCGCGACCGCGACGCGTGGAAGGCCTACCTCTCCGAGCCCCTGGCCGTGCCCAAGTCGGAGCGCAAGGGCACCTTCCGCCTGGCCCGCAACGTGCCCTACGACATGGCACAGCGCTTCAAGGACTTCCCCTTCTTCCGCCGCACGCGCAACGCCAACCGCACCGGCCTCAAGCTCGAGCCCGTGCTGCGACGCATGTATCCCTACGGCGACATGGCCCGCCTGAGCGTGGGCCGCGTGGGCTATCTTCCCGGCAAGGACGCGCAGCACGGCATCTGCGGCCTGGAGCAGGCCCTCGACACCCTGCTGTTCGGCACCCCGGGACGCGCCAAGCGCGTGATGTTCACCAACCGTGTGGCCAAATGGCCCATCGAACAGCCGCGCCACGGCTACACCGTCACCACCACCATCGATATCACCATCCAGGACATCCTCGAAAGCGAGCTGGGCGAGATGCTCGTCAAACAGCAACGCCGACTGGGGCACAGCCATGATAATGGAAGTGGCTACGGGCGACATCAAGGCCATATCCAACCTTGAGCGCGACTCCCTGCACCCCGGCCGCTACATAGAAGCCATGAACCGTGCCGTGCTGGCCTACGAACCCGGCTCCGTGATGAAGACCATCTCCATGATTGTGGCCCTGCGCAAGGGCTACGCCCTGCCCCTCGACCGCACCATGCCCATTGGCCACAGCTACGCCTACAAGGGTGGCCGCGCCATCCACGACACCCACTCGCCGGCCACTCTGCCCGTGAGCCGCTTTCTGGAATACTCTTCAAACATAGGCATGACCAAGCTCGTGGCCGCACACTACGAGAACAATCCCAACGGCTTCCGCGAGCGCCTGCGCGAAATCGGTTTCTTCGACCGCTTCGGCACAGGCATCGCCCGCGAGCGACGCCCGTATTTCCCACGGTGGAAAACAACAACCGCGGCCTCGTGGCTCTCTCGCGCATGACATTCGGCTACAGCACCATGATACCTCCGCTGTACACCTGCGCCATATACAACGCCATAGCCAACGACGGCCGCTTCGTGCGTCCACGCCTGGTCAAGGCCCTGCGCAGCCACGACGGCCGCGACAGCATCATTCCCGTGAGCTATGTGCGCGACAGCATACTCTCGCGCCGCAACGCCGCACTGCTGCGCGACATGCTCACGCAGGTAGTCTGGGGCGAAGGCGGCACCGCCAAGTTCCTGCGCGACAAGACGGTCACCATCGCCGGCAAGACGGGCACGGCCAAGATCGTCAACGAACTCCGCCCCGGCCAGAAACGCGACAGCATCACCGGCCCCGACGGCATACGCCGGCCCAAACCCATGGGCTACAAGGAGGGCCACTACCGCGTGGCGTTCTGTGGCTTCTACCCTGCCGAGCGCCCGAAGTACACCTGCATCGTGGTCATAAGCGACCCGCGTCCGCCGCTCCACGGACCGGCAGTGACAGCCGGAGCCGTGCTCAAGAACACCGCTCTCAAGCTGTATGCCCGCGGCTATCTCGACAACTACGCCGACATCACCGAGAACGCTCCCGCCGACCCCGGGCGCCCCACGCTCTACGCCACCTTCCGCAACGAGCGCTCATTCAACATCCACAAGTACATCGACCTCGAGCGCGCCGCCGTCATCCGCCGCCCCGAGCCCGTAGCCGCAGGCCGCGTGCCCGACGTTCTCGGCCTCGGCGTCCGCGAGGCCGTGGTACGCCTCGAAGAGGCCGGCTACAACGTCGCCTTCGACGGCATAGGCTACGTCACCGCCCAGACTCCCCCCGCCGGCACCCCCGCCTCCCAAGGCCACCGCGTCAGCCTCACCCTCCGACAGATATAACACCCCTTGTGAGATGCCACACTTCACAAAAGAAATAAGTCAAACTCACAAAAGAAACCACCTATAATCCTATTTATCTGACATTTAAAACATCAAAGATTAACAAAGGATTCTCACAAAAGCAATGACCGACAAAGAGCTACAGACATATCTGAAACACAATTATCCCAAAGAGGATGAAAGCTGCGACTGGAAAGAGTTTAAGACCCTTAAACACTCTTTCAATGGAAGCGAGGGAGATGATATTGTCTCCTATGTTGCGGCCATTTCCAGTATGAACGGTGGTAGCCTTGTGATAGGTGTTGAAGACGGCACATTAAACATTGTCGGCATTGACTCTGCCAATCGAAATCCGCAGAACACGACGCTTAGGCTCGTTAAAGAATGTGCTAATCTACCCTCTGAAGGCCTGCGCATAGAAGAGTTCATCACCTCCGATTCGGGCCGTAAGGTATGGGTAATACATATTCCCAAGCACCAACCACGTCTGCCGGTGTATGCTCACAAAAAATTATGGCAGCGCATAACGGACAATCTTGTGGAAATGACTAAATCAAGATTGGAAACGATTCTGCACGAACCTTTGACCATTGACGACTGGTCGGCTCAAATCGTACAAGGAGCCACCATTGACGATCTTGATCCTCGCGCTATAGCTAAAGCCCGCGAAAAGTTCAAAGAGCTTTTCAACGGCTCAAGAGATGAAGAAATTAATAGCTGGTCTGACGAAACGTTCCTCAACAAAGCAAAACTGACAAGAAAATCTGCCATTACGCGTACTTCACTTATTTTGCTTGGGAAATCTGAAAGCGACCATTTCTTAAATCCGTCGATCTGTAAAATACGTTGGTTTTTAAAAGATCATACGGACAGCAACAAAGACTTCCGCGTATTTACTATTCCGATGATTCTTGCAATAGAAGAAGTCGGAAAAATGATACGCAACACAACCTATACCTATACAATTGCAGGCTCCATGTTTCCGGAGTCCATGTCTCGATATGATGCATTTACATTAAGAGAACCCCTTAATAATGCTATCGGCCACCAGGACTACTCGCAAGGATGCCATATTGACATTATCGAATACGAAGACGAGAAACTTTGTTTTAGAAATGCCGGACAATTCATACCGGAATCCATAGAAGCCGTTGTCACTAACGATTTCCCCGAGTCACATTATCGGAATCCGGCTCTTATTGAGGCTATGAGAAATGTCAAAATGGTGGAAACTGAAGGTGGAGGCATTAAAAAACTCTTTATGCAACAAAGCAAGCGCTTCTTTCCGATGCCCGACTATAATCTAAGCGACAACAAAGTTGTTTGCTCTATAGAGGGAAGGGTCTTGGACGAGAATTTTGCCAATATTCTTGTGGCAAACTCATCACTTTCTCTTTCCGATATTATGCTGCTTGACTCTGTTCAGAAAAGGCGTCAGATTTCTCACGATGCCGTAAAGCATCTTAGAAAAAAGGGATATATTGAAGGGCGATACCCGAATCTGTATTTATCCTCGAAGGTTTTGGCTCCCACCAAACATGTGGGACTGAAAGCTTCGTACATCAAAAACCGCAGCTTCGATGACGAATACTTCAAAAACTTGATTTTGAACTATATCAGAGAATATGGTAAAGCCAATAGGGCTGACTTACTGGCTCTGATTTTCAATAAACTGCCCGACATTCTTAACGACAAACAGCGTTACGACAAAATAACAACACTACTGTCTTCGTTGAAAAGAAAAAAAATGATTAGATTCAATGGCAAGCACTGGCTTCTTGTGAATTGACACACTTCACAAAAGAAAAACGTCAAACTCACAAAAGAAACTATCTATAATCTTGATTATAAAAACATTAACAAACATCAAGTTCACAAAAGAATTGATCTGAACAATCAATTTCAACATCATAACCCCCGAAAATGACCCTCAACCAGCTCATAGCATCGTTGCCCGCAGGCAGTTTCAACCTCGAAGGCGACGCCGATATAGAACTCACCGCCCTCGAGTCCGACTCGCGCAGGGTAGGGCGGGGCACATGCTTCGTGGCCCTCAGAGGCACGGCAGTCGATGCCCACCGCTTCATCCCCGACGCCATCGCCGCAGGCGCCGCAGCCATAGTGTGCGCCGCCGACTATGCCCTGCCCTCCGCGTGCACGCGCGGCGCATGCACCCTCGTGCGCGTGGCCGACACCGCCGAGGCTCTCGGCACGCTCGCCTCGGCATGGCACGGACATCCGTCGCGGCATCTCACACTCGTGGGCGTCACCGGCACCAACGGCAAGACCACCATCGCCACACTGCTCTACGATATGGCCCGCCTGCGCGGCGAGCGCGCCGGGCTGCTCAGCACCGTGGTCAACCGCATAGGCGATCGCGCCGTGGCCTCCACCCACACCACCCCCGACCCCCTCGAGCTCAACGCCCTGCTTGCCGAGATGGTGGAAGATGGATGCACCTTCGCCGCCATGGAGGTGAGCTCCCACGCCGCGCCCAGCACCGCATCGCCGGACTCCACTTCGCCGGCGGAGTCTTCACCAACCTCACCCGCGACCACCTCGACTACCACAAGACCTTCCAGGCCTATCTCGAGGCCAAGAAGAGCTTCTTCGACGCGCTGCCTGAGGACGCATGGGCACTCGTCAACGCCGACGACAGCCATGCACGCATCCTCGTGCAGAATACCCGCGCACGCGTCAGCACCTACTCCCTGCGCTCCACCGCCGACTTCCGCGGGGCCGTCGTCGAGAACCACATCGACGGCCTGCTCCTCCGCATCGACGGCACCGAGGTCCAGACACGCTTTGCCGGACGCTTCAACGCCTCCAACCTCCTCGCCGTCTACGGCGCCGAGCGCCTCCTCGGCACACCCCGCCTCGAAGCCCTCACCGCCCTCAGCGCCCTCAGCCCCGTGGCCGGACGATTCCAGACTTTCCACGGCGCCGGCATCACCGCCATCGTGGACTACGCCCACACCCCCGACGCCCTGGTCAACGTGCTCGACACCATCCGCGAGGCCGCCGGCCGCGCGCCGAGATCATCACCGTATGCGGATGCGGCGGCGACCGCGACCACGGCAAGCGCCCCATGATGGCCGCCGAGGCCGCCACCCGCTCCAACCGGCTCATCATCACCTCCGACAACCCCCGCAGCGAAGCCCCCCGCGCCATCGCCGACGACATGCTCGCCGGCCTCGACGCCGACGCCCGCCTTGCCTGCGAGGTTGTGCTCGACCGCGCCGAAGCCATCGCCCGCGCCATCTCCTGTGCCGAGCCCGGAGCCATAGTGCTCGTAGCCGGCAAAGGCCACGAAGACTATCAGATCATCGGCACGGAAAAACGCCACTTCGACGACCGCGAGCAGGTGCTCCTCGCCCTGCAGGCACGCGAGAAAAACAAGAACAGCAAGGAATAACAAAGACAGTAAGGAAAACAATAATAGCAAGGAAAGAAAGTAAAGGGAAGCAAGGAATAACAAAGAATAACAAGGAATAAAAGGAATAGAAAAATAACTCCTAACTCCTAACTCCTAACTCCTAACTCCTAACTAAAACTCCACACTCCCATAATGCTCTACTACCTCTTCGAACATCTGCAGGACTCCGGCCTCCCCGGCGCGCGCCTCATGACATACCTCACCTTCCGCTCCGGCGCAGCCTTCGTGCTCGCGCTGCTGCTCGCCATCTTCGCCGGACGCGCCATCATCCACCGCCTGCAGCGCATGCAGGTCGGCGAAATCATCCGCGACCTCGACCTCGAAGGCCAGAACGCCAAGAAGGGCACACCCACCATGGGCGGCATCATCATCATCATGGCCATCATGCTGCCATGTCTGCTCGTGGGCAACCTGGCCAACCCCTACATGCTGGCTGATGCTCGTATCCACCGTGTGGCTCGGCGCCATCGGTTTTCTCGACGACTACAAGAAATTCAGCAAGCGCAACAAGGACGGCATACGCGGCAAGTACAAGATTTTCGGCCAGGTGGGCCTGGCCATCATCGTCGCCGGCACCATGTATCTCAACCCCGACATGGTCACCGTGCAGAACACCGAGATCGTCAGCTCCGAGACGCAGCGCGTCGAGGAAGTCATCTACAACTCCGGCCCCGAAAAGTCGCCACAGACCACCATCCCCTTCGTCAAGAACAACAACTTCAACTATTCCTGGCTCACCGGATGGATGGGCTCCCACGCCGAGACCGGCGGCTGGGTGGTGTTCTTCTTCGTGGTCATCTTCATCGTGACCGCCACCAGCAACGGCGCCAACCTCACCGACGGCCTCGACGGCCTCTGCGCGGGCCTCAGCGCCGTGGCCGGCGTGGCCCTCGCCATCATGGCCTATCTCGGCGGCAACGTCATCTACTCCGCCTACCTCAACATCATGTATATCCCCGGCAGCGGCGAGCTCGTGGTGTTCATGTCGGCCTTCATCGGCGCCCTCATCGGCTTCCTGTGGTACAACGCCATCCCGGCCCAGGTATTCATGGGCGACACCGGCTCGCTGACCATCGGCGGCATCATCGCCGTCTTCGCCATCCTCATCCACAAGGAGCTCCTCCTGCCCATCCTCGTCGCCCTCTTCTACATCGAAGACCTCTCGGTGATGCTCCAGGTGGCCTATTTCAAGCGCACCGGCGGCAAGCGCATCTTCAAGATGACGCCGCTGCACCACCACTTCCAGAAACCCGGCGACGGCTCGTGGCCGGCACTCATACAGTGGCCCCGCAAGCCCATCCCCGAGGCCAAGATAGTCACCCGCTTCTGGATCATAGGCATCATACTCGCCGTCATCACCTTCGTGACACTCAAAATACGCTGACAAAATGAAAAGACTTGTCGTACTCGGCGCCGGCGAAAGCGGCACAGGCGCCGCCATCCTGGCCAAGGACAAAGGCTACGAAGTGCTCCTCAGCGACAGCGGCTCCATCAGCCCGCGCTACGAGCAGGCCCTGCGAGCCGAAGGCATAGAATTCGAGCAGGGTGGCCACAGCATCGAACGCATACTCGCCGCCGACGAGATAGTCAAGAGCCCCGGCATTCCCGCCACGGCGCCCGTCATCAGGCAGGCCGTGCAGGCAGGCATACCCGTCATCAGCGAGATAGAGCTCGCCGGACGCTACCTCCCCGCCACAGCCCGCACCGTCTGCATCACCGGCAGCAACGGCAAGACCACGACCACCATGCTCTGCTGCCACCTCCTGCGCACCGCCGGCATCGACGCATCCACCGCGGGCAACATCGGCCGCTCGCTCGCGCTGCAGGTGGCCCGCGAGCCCCACGACGTCTACGTCATCGAGCTCAGCAGCTTCCAGCTCGACAACATGTACGACTTCCGCGCCGACGTGGCCGTGCTCATGAACATCACCCCCGACCATCTCGACCGCTACGACAACCGCATGGAAGGCTACATCGCCGCCAAGCTCCGCATCCTGCAGAACCAACGCCCCGACGACGCCTTCATCCACTGGGCCGACGACCCCGTGGTCATGGCCGAGCTCGCCGCAGGCCGCGCCGCCACACCCGCCCGCGACCTCGTCTTCACCGCCCTCGACTGTCCCGGCGCAGCCGCCTACGCCTCGGCCGACGGCCGCCTCGTCCTGCCCGGCGTCCTCGACATGCCCCTCGCCGAGCTCTCCCTCCCCGGCACCCACAACCTGCTCAACAGCATGGCCGCCGCCCTGGCCGCACACGCAGCAGGCGCCGGAGCCGACGCCCTGCGCAGCGGCCTCGCCACCTTCGCCCCCGTCGAGCACCGCCTCGAGCCCGCCGGCACCGTCGACGGCGTCGAGTGGATCAACGACTCCAAGGCCACAAACGTCAACTCCACCTTCTACGCCCTCGGAGCCATGACCACTCCCACTCGTGCTCATCCTCGGCGGCAAAGACAAAGGCAACGACTACAGCGAGATACTGCCCCTGGTCCGCGACAAAGTCAAGGCCATCGTAGCCATGGGCCTGCACAACGAGAAGATCGTCGACTACTTCAGCCCCGTGGTCCCCGTAGTGTCCACCTCCTCGCTCCCCGACGCCATCGCCGCCTGCCGCAGCCTCGCCCGTCCCGGCGACACCGTGCTCCTCTCCCCTTGCTGCGCCAGCTTCGACCTCTTCAAAAGCTACGAAGACCGCGGCCGCCGCTTCAAGCAAGCCGTAGCAGCCCTAAAACAAGCATAAGATCCAGCCCAAAGCCCCATAAGCCCTATAATTCTTATAATTCCTATAATTCCTATAAGTCTTAGATAGCCCAGATGGCATAGGCGGCTTAGCCCGCCCAGAAAAAAAACTCCACACTCCCAAACTCCACACTAAAAAATGTCCCCCATTTCTCCCTCTGCCGACCCCGCTGTTGCAGCCGACGCACAGGCCATACGTCCACGCCTGCGCACCGACCATCAGATTTGGGGCATCTACATCGTCCTGCTCATCTTCTCCATCATCGAGCTCTTCAGCGCATCCAGCCAGGAAGTGCGCGTCGACGACATCTACGGCCCCCTCGTACGCCACATCCAGTTCCTCGCCCTCGGCCTCGGATGCATGCTCGCCATACAGCACTTCCACTACCGCTACGTAGTCAAAGGCATACCCTGGCTCATCGCCATCAGCATCGCAGCCATGCTCTACGTCCTCGTCGCAGGCGTCGAGATCAACGGCGCCCGCCGAGGCATGCGCCTCGCAGGCTTCATCATCCTCCCCGCCGAGTTCATCAAGCTCGCCGTAGCCCTCGGCGTAGCCCTCATCATGAGCCGCTACCAGGTCAAAGGCCGCCGCGACGTCTCCAACCACGGCGTCGTGCTCTGCGTAGCCCTCACCCTCGTCAGCTCAGGCCTGCTCTTCACCCAGGGCCTCACCAACACCCTGCTGCTCATGTGCATCAGCGTAGCCATGATGGCCATCGGCGGCGTCGGAGCCAAAAAATTCTGGTGCGTCATCGTCTTCTACATCCTCATAGGCGGCGGCGCCCTCGGCGTCAAGGTTCTCACTGCCAAAAACGCCGCTCCCACCCCCGAAGCCATAGAGGTGGCGCGCCTCAACCAGGAGGAAGTGGGCGCGGGCAATGAGCGGCGACCGCTCGGCCACATGGTTCGGACGCGTGCAGCGCCATTTCCGCCTCAACAAGCAGCCAGGACCCCATCACCGACATCAACAAGCAGGAGCAGCTCAGCTACATAGCCCAGGCCCATGGCGGCATCTCCGGCGTCGGACCCGGCAACTCGCGCGAGAACGCACGCCTGCCCCTGGCCTTCAGCGACTACATCTTCGCCATCATCGTCGAAGAGTGCGGCCTCTTCTTCAGCGTCTTCCTCCTGCTCTGCTACCTATGGCTGCTCGGCCGCGCAGGCTACGTAGGCACACGCCTGCGGCGCACCCCCGCCTGCTTCCTCATGATAGGCTGCGGCGTCTACATCGTCATCCAGGCCCTCTTCCACATGGCCATCGTCTCCGGAGTCTTCCCCGTCTCCGGCCAGCCCCTGCCCCTCATCAGCAAGGGCGGCACATCAGTCCTGGCCACATCCATAGCCCTCGGCGTCATGCTCAGCGTCAGCCGCCACGCCGCCCGCGTCAGCGACGACGACACCGAAGCCACACGCCGCGAGATTCAGAGCCTGCCCGAGAACCTCCGCACCGACAACCCCACCGCATGGTAACACAACCCCAACCCACCCATATGAAAAAGATAGAACGCGTCATCATAAGCGGCGGAGGCACGGGAGGCCACATCTTCCCCGCCCTCAGCATCGCCGGAGCCCTGCGCCGCCGCTACCCCGACGTGCAGATACTCTTCGTCGGCGCCGACGACCGCATGGAGATGCAGCGCGTGCCCGCCGCAGGCTACCCCATCGTAGGCCTCCCCGTCGCAGGCTTCGACCGCAAGAAGCTGTGGCGCAACTTCCGCACCCTGTGGCTGCTCTTCAAGAGCATGCGCATGGCCAGGCGCACCGTGCGCGACTTCCGTCCGCAGATAGCCATAGGCGTGGGTGGCTACTGCAGCGGCCCTACCCTAAAGGCCGCACAGCGGTTGGGCGTGCCCACCCTCATCCAGGAACAGAACGGCTATCCCGGCGTCACCAACAAGCTCCTCGCCCGACGCGCCGACGCCATCTGCGTGGCCTACGAAGGCACCGAGCGCTTCTTCCCCGCCGACCGCATCCACCTCACCGGCACCCCCGTCCGCGAAGCCCTGCTCCACTGCACCCTCACCCCCGCTCAGGCCCGCGAGCGCCTCGGCTTCTCCCCCGACGCACCCCTCGTGCTCGTCGTAGGCGGCAGCCTCGGCGCATCCTCCGTCAACCGTGCCATAGCCGCAGGCGCATCAGCCATCACAGCCGCAGGCGCACAGCTCCTATGGCAGACAGGCCGACGCGACCAGGACCTCGCCGCCCGCGCCACCCGCGACCTCCCCGCCGCCCGCGCCACCGAGTTCATCACCGACATGGATGTGGCCTACCGCGCCGCCGACATTGTGGTGTCGCGCGCAGGAGCCGGTTCCATAAGCGAGCTGCAGCTGCTCGGGAAAGTGGCTGTGCTGGTGCCGTCGCCCAACGTCACCGAGGACCATCAGCGCAAAAACGCCCTCGCCCTCGTAGCCCGCGACGCAGCCGTCATGGTCGAAGACGCCGACGCCGGCACCCGCCTCATCCCCGCCGTCCTCGACCTCCTTGCCGACCCCTCCCGCGGCAGCGCCATGAGCCAGAACATCAGCGCCATGGCCCTCCGCGACGCCGACGAGCACATAGTCGACATCATCCAGCAGATAATCGAAAAAGAAAGCTAAAAGAGGAAAGCACCAAGGCCCCATAAGCCCTATAGGCCTTATAAGTCCTATAAATCCTATAAGTCCTATAAGTCCTATAAGTCCTATAAATCCTATAAGCCATAGGCGGCCCAGGCGGCTTAGATGGCTTAGATGGCCCAGCCAACCAGGATAGCCCGGCCCGGATAGCCCAGCCAGGATAGCCCGGCCGCAGGCCGCCGCCGCAGGCGGCAGCCCCCTCTTCCCTCCCCCCTATCAACTATCAACTAAAATGAAAAATATCTACTTCATCGGCGGCGGCGGCATCGGAATGGCCGCACTCGAGCGCTACTTCCTCTCGCAGGGCCGCAACGTAGCAGCCTACGACCGCACACCCTCCGACCTCACCCGCCACCTCGAAGCCGAAGGCGTAGCCTTCTGCTACGACGACGACCCCGCACTCGCCATACCCGAAGCCTTCCGCGACCCCGCCGACACACTCGTCGTCTACACCCCCGCCGTACCCGCCGACTCAGCCATCATGACATGGTTCCGCACCGCCGGCTACCGCATCATCAAGCGCGCCGAAGCCCTCGGCATCATCACCGCCGACAGCAAAGCCCTCTGCTTCGCAGGCACCCACGGCAAGACCACCACATCGTCCATGGCCGCCCACGTGCTCCACACATGCCCCTGCGGCTGCAACGCCTTCCTTGGCGGCATACTGCGCAACTACGACAGCAACTTCCTGCTCCGCCCCGACTCGCCCTGGACCGTGGTCGAGGCCGACGAGTACGACCGCTCGTTCCACCACCTCCGCCCCCACATGGCCGTCATCACCGCCACCGACCCCGACCACCTCGACATCTACGGCACCGAGGAGGCCTATCTCGAGAGCTTCGCCCACTTCACCGAGCTCATACGCCCCGGCGGCACCCTCGTGGTCCACACAGGCCTCAAGCTCAAGCCCCGCACCGGCCCCGACGTCAGCACCTTCACCTACTCCCGCGACGCCGGCGACTTCCACGCCTCCCGCGTGCGCATCGGCGACGGCACCATCATCTTCGACCTCGTCCACCCCGGCGGCACACTCCGCGACATCGAGCTCGGCGTGCCCGTCGACATCAACATCGAGAACGCCGTCGCAGCCCTCGCCGCTACCTGGCTCACCGGCGCCCTCGAGCCCGAAGCCGCCCGCCGCGCCATGGCATCCTTCGCCGGCACCGAGCGCCGCTTCCAGTTCCTCCTCAAGCAGCCCCGCGGCGGACGCGTGATCATCGACGACTACGCCCACCACCCCGACGAACTGCGCACGAGCATAGCCAGCGGTGCGCGCGCTCTACCCCGGCCGCCACCTCACCGTGGCCTTCCAGCCCCACCTCTACACACGCACCCGCGACTTCGCCCCCCAGTTCGCCGCGCCCTCGGCAGGCCGACGCGGTGGTGCTCACCGACATCTATCCCGCCCGCGAGCTGCCCATCCCCGGCGTGAGCTCCGAAATCATCCTCCGCGATGTGCGCTGCGACGACAAGACGCTCATTGCCAAAGACAATTTGGTGGATTGGTTGAAAAATTGTAACTTTGACATTCTATTGGCCTGTGGGGCCGGCGACATGAGTCTGCTGCTCCCGCAAGTCGCTGAATATTTTAAAGATAGCAACGCAAAGTGACCAAACGCTCCGTCATAATGTGCGCATGCACCGTCGTCATGCTCGTCTACCTGGCCTTCGCCATGGCAGGCACCAACGGCATGTCCGGCCGTGCCGCCGTCGGCGACATGCGCATCAGCGTCGCCGACTCCCTCCACACAGGCTTCATCACCCCCGACGACGTCCGCCGCGACTTCGTCCGCGGCTACCGCAAAGGCGCCCCCCGCAGCAGCATCAGCCTGCGCTCCATCGAGGCAGGCCTCAACGCCTCCGACAAGATCGAGAGCGCCAACGTAGCCATGCTCAACGACGGCACCCTCGCCATCGACGTCCTCCCCATGGTCCCCGTAGCCCGCGTCTTCGAGAAAGGAGGCCACAAATCCTACTACATCAACGCCCTCGGCAAGCGCATCGGAGCCGAAGCACGCTTCCACATCGACGTCCCCGTCGTCTGCGGCACCTTCACCCCCGAGCGCCCCGCCTCGCGCCTCCTGCCCCTGCTCAGCTACATCGCCGCCGACCCACAGCTCGACGCCCTCGTCAGCACAGTCGTCAGCGAGCCCGACGGCGACATCATCATCGTACCCGCCATGCGCGGCCACGTCATCAACTTCGGCGACACCGCCGACATGCCCGACAAATTCGCCCGCCTGCAGCGATTCTACCGCACCGTCCCCGCCGTCCGCGGCTGGGAAAGCTACGACACCATCAGCGTCAAATGGCGCGGCCAGGTCGTCGCCAACCGACGCGCAGGCCGCCTCGCCCCCGTCGAGCTCGCCGTAGCCCAGGTCGAATACAACGACGCCGACAACGAAACCGTCCTCGGCACCGACCCCGGCGACCCCGACACAGGCATCCTCCCCGACGACGTCTACAATAACTGAAACTGAAAAAGGAAAAAGAGAAAGGAACAGGAAAAAGAAAAGGAAAACCGAAATCCATCAAAGCAGAAAACCAAAACAGCAGAAAACTGAACAGCAGAAAAACTCCACACTCCTAACTCCCAAACTCCTAACTCCCCTCTTACCTCTCCCCTATAAACTATAAACTCCCCTCTTACCTCCCCCCTATAAACTATAAACTCTTCAAAAAAATGGACCCCACATACATAGCCGTACTCGAGATAGGCAGCAGCAAGGTCAAAGGAGCCATCGCACGCCGCGACGCCGAAGGCACCACCCTCGTAGCCACACACGAAGTCGCCACACTCAACTGCGTGCGCCACGGGCGCGTGCAGAACGTACAGGAAGTAGCAGCAGGGGTCGACGAAGTGCTCCGACGCCTCGAGAACACGCCCGCCGTGGCCCCAAGGCGCATCACACGCCTGCGCATAGCCCTCGGCGGGCGCTCCCTCTGCTCCGTACACGCCGCAGCCGACGTGCGCCTCCCCGCCGAAGTGCAGATCACGCAGGACACCATCGAGCGCCTCAAGCGCGACGTCGTGGCCACAATGCCCGCCGACAAGCACATCGTAGCCGTGCTCCCGCGCACATTCACCGTCAACGGAGCCACCGTCGACCGTCCCGTAGGCATGTACGGCACCACCATCCACGCCGAGATGACCGTCGTCCTCGCATCCCACGACAACATCACCAACCTCGACCGCGTACCCCTGGCCCGTGCCGCAGCCGACGGCAGCACCGGCGAGGGCGACGTAGAGCGCATCTACATACCCCGCCAGCTCGCCCTCGCCGACATGGCCCTCACACCCTCCGAGCAGCAGCTCGGCGTAGTCCTCGTCGACATGGGCAGCGAGACCACCACCATCAGCATACACCGCCAGGGCGCGCTCCAGGCCATCGTCACCCTCCCAATGGGCGGACGCAACATCACCCGCGACATAGCCACCGGACTCAGCATCACCGAAGAACAGGCCGAGTACATCAAGGTCAGCCAGGCCTCAGCCATACCCGACCCCCGCACCGACACCACAGCCGACGCACGCGAAGTCAGCAGCTACACCCAGGCACGCGCAGGCGAAATCATAGCCAACGTACTCCACCGCATCGAGCAGGCAGGCTTCAAGAACGCCGACCTCCCCGCAGGCATCGTCCTCACAGGCCGCGCCTCGCGCATGCGCCGCATGACAGAGCTCTTCGAGACACAGACACAGATGCGCGTGCGCACCGCACCCGCCGACAACCGCGTCAGCCCCGGCAACACAGGCGTCGACCCCATCGACAGCCTCGACATCATGTCCCTCATAGCATGGCCCCTCGCCGACGACGACGCCGACTGCCTCAGCGAGCTCCCCAAAGCCGCCGCCACGGCCACCGACGCCGACACCGACTACCTCGACGACCCGCGCTACCGCACCTCCGCCGGCACCACCACCCGCACCACGGGCGGCTGGCGCACCGACGACGACCTCGACGACGACAACCTCCTCCGCGACGACGACGAAGTAGAGCGCAAACGCCGCGACGAAGAAGAACGCCGACGCCGCGAAGAAGAGCGCCTGCGCCGACGCCGCGAACAAAACAAGTCCACCAATGGTTTGATTGACGAAGAAGAAGAAGAATACCCCGAAGACGAAACCGAACACTCCTCGCGCTTCGGCAAGCTCCGCGACTGGGTCACCGGCATCGGCAAAGGATTCATCGGCAGCCGCGGACCCGAAGACATCGACGACTAAACCACAACCACCACCTCACACACACATAACTCCCACACCCACAGCAATGGCCCCCGAAGACACCCAGTATCTCGATAAATACGAAAACCACAGCGACGAGCCCGACCGCATAGTAGTGATCGGTGTGGGCGGCGGCGGCAACAACGCCGTCAACTACATGTACCGGCAGGAAATACGGAGCGTATCGTTTGTCGTGGCCAACACCGACCGTCAGGCACTCGAATCGTCGCCCGTGCCCACCAAGCTGCTGCTCGGTCCCACCGTCACGCGCGGACGCGGCGCCGGTGCCAAGCCCGAGGTAGCACGCAAGGCGGCCGAGGAAAGCGCTGCCGATATAGACAAGATATTCAACGACGATGTCGACATGGTGTTCGTCACCGCCGGCATGGGCGGCGGCACAGGCACAGGCGCCGCGCCCGTGGTGGCACGCATAGCCCGCGAGCGCGGACTCCTCACCATCGGCATCGTCACCATCCCCTTCCTCTTCGAGGGCCTCAAGAAAATCAACAAAGCCCTTGCCGGCGCCGACGAGATGGGCAAGTTGGTCGACGCCCTGCTCGTGATCAACAACGAGCGCCTCACCGACATCTATCCCGACGAGATCTTCGAAGACGCATTCGGCAAGGCCGACGACACCCTGGCCATAGCCGCCCGCTCGATATCCGAGATCATCACCAACGACGGCTACATCAACCTCGACTTCAACGACGTCGACACCACCCTGCGCGACGGCGGCGCCGCCATCATATCGATCGGCTACGGCGAGGGCGAGAACCGCGTGACCAAAGCCATCGAGGACGCCCTCAACTCGCCGCTGCTCAACAATACGGACGTATTCTCCAGCAAACACCTGCTGTTCAACCTCTGCTACTCCCGCGAGGCCGAGGACCGCTTCAAAGCACGCGAGGCACGCGAATTCAACGATTTCGTGAGCAAGATCGACCCCCAGGTCGAAGTCATCTGGGGCATCAAGTACGACGAGACCCTCGGCAACAAAGTCAAGCTCACCGTACTCGCCTCAGGCTTCGACGTCACCATCAAGGAGAACGACAAGCACGAGCCCGAAATGGTCCTCACCCGCGAGCGCGCAGGCAGCACCGCCGTCACCGAAGCCGCACCCATCGACATCAAGAAGATTGGCGACATCTACGGCGAGGACAAGATAGGCGAGACCATACGCACCCAGGACCGGCAGCGCTACATAATCCTTGACGACGACACCATTGACGACGACAAGGTGATAGAACGCTTCGAAAAGACACCTGCCTACAACCGCGACCGCCGCATGGCACAGAACATCAAGGCCGCCCAGACACCCGCCGCAGCCGACGCCGCACACACCCGCACCGACGCCCGCACCACACCCGCACCCGCAGCCGACGACGACGACCCCAACCAGATCAACTTCATCGACGACTGACCCATGAAAAAGCTCGTCATCAGCACAGGCGCAGGCATGAGCGCCGAAAGCGGCATCAGCACCTTCCGCGACGCCGGAGGCCTGTGGGAAAATACCCCGTGATGCAGGTGTGCAGCGCCGACGGTTTCGCCGCCAATCCGGCCCTTGTCCATCAGTTCTACAACGAACGCCGCTCACAGCTCGACACCGTGGAGCCCAATGCCGGCCACCGCGCCCTCGTGGAGCTCGAGCGCGACTTCGACGTGGCATCATCACCCAGAACGTCGACGACCTCCACGAGCGCGCCGGCAGCAGCCACGTACTCCACCTCCACGGCGAGCTCCGCAAAGTCCGCGCCATCGACGACGACAGCCTCGTCTTCGCCCTCAGACCCGGCGAGTGCACCACCCCCGACACCGTCATCCGCGGCCACCACGTCAGGCCCCACATCGTCTTCTTCCAGGAAGCCGTCCCCGAGTTCGAGCCCGCCACACAGCTCGCCGCCGAAGCCGACATATTCGTCATCATAGGCACCACCCTCAGCGTCTACCCCGCTGCAGCCCTCCTCCGCTACGTCCGCCCCGGCGTGCCCGTCTACTACATCGACCCCAACCCCGCCGACGTGCCCTCCACCGCCCACGTCATCAAGGCAGGAGCATCCGAAGGCGTCCGCCGCCTCGCCGAAATCCTGCTCGCCGACACAGCCCGGTAGCACCCCGCCGCCACCACGATGCCCGACTCCATAGCCACAACAGCCGTCACCATCCCCGCCGCCGCATCCCCGCGTCAGGCCGACGCACCCGTAGCCGCAGCCGCCGCCGAAGCCCCCGACTCCGTGCTGCGCATGCCCCGCCACGCCGTAGCCAGGCCCTTCGACGCCGACCTCGACCACGCCCTCTACGCCACCGTGCAGACAGGCCTCGACATGTCGCTCTTCGACGCCATCGTAGCCGAAGCAGCCGCACCCCCCGCATGGACCACAGGCCATCAGCCCCACGCACGCCTCATCAACCCCGCAGGCCACTCCATGGTCCTCGGACTCCTCGCCATACTCTTCGTAGCCTGCATCCTCGCCTACAGCTTCTTCGGCAGCACACTCGGCAACTTCATCCAGAACCTCTGGAGCGTGCGCCGGCGCCAGAACGCCTTCGACGAAGGCAGCCCCGGCCGACGCCGCATACAGCTCCTCCTCGCCCTCCAGCTCGCAGCCTACGGCGGCGTCCTCCTCTACGCCTACTTCAGCCCCGGACCCGTCGTCGACGCAAGCCTCGCACTCACCCACACACTCCGCCTCATGGGCCTCGCAGCAGCCTACTACATCTTCCAGCTCTGCGCCTACTCTACCGTCGCCTACGCCTTCGCACCCGACCCCTCCCGGGGCTCACAGTGGCTCGAAGGCTTCAACGCATCCCAGGGCCTCGCAGGCCTATGCCTCGCCCTCCCCACGCTCGGCATGGTCTTCTACCCCGGCGCCTCAGGCGTCATGCTCGCCGCAGCCGCAGCCATATATATCGCTGCAAGACTGGTCTTCATAGCCAAGGGGTTTAAAATTTTTTACACAGGTTTTACCTCTTTAATCTATTTTATTTTGTACCTTTGCACCCTTGAAATAGTACCTGTTTTTTGCGTCGGCGCAATCGCCGCAGATATTGTCGCTCGACAATAGCCCAACGCATCACCTCCTAACGCTTTATCGAAGTGATTATCAAGAAGATATTAGTTTCCCAACCGAAGCCTGAATCCGACAAATCCCCATATTTCGACATAGCGGCCAAGTACGACGTCGACATCGTGTTCCGGCCCTTCATCAAAGTCGAAGGGCTGTCAGCCAAAGATTTCAGAGCACAGAAAATTAATATTTCCGACTACAACGCCATCATCTTCACCGCCAAAGTGGCCATCGACCATTTCTTCCGCCTCTGCGAGGAGATGCGCGTCACCATACCCGACACACAGAAATACTACTGCTCCTCCGAGCAGATAGCCAACTACCTGCAGAAGTACATCATCTACCGCAAGCGCAAGATCACCTTCAGCAAGACCGGACGCTTCGTCGACGTCATCCCCAACATGGTCAAGCACAAGGCCGACCGCTACCTCCTCGCAGTCAGCGACGTCAACTCAGGCAAAGAAGCAGCACTGCTCACACAGAGCAAAATCAACTTCGCCCAGGCCGTCATGTACCGCACCGTCAGCAACGACTTCGCCCCGACGAGCCCTTCGACTACGACATGCTGGTGTTCTTCAGCCCCCAGGGCATACAGTCGCTCATCAAGAACTTCCCCGACTTCAAGCAGGGCGACATCGACATAGCCACCTTCGGCGCCACCACAGCCAAGGCCGCCGAAGAAGCCGGACTCCGCGTCGACATAGCCGCACCCACGCCCGAAGCACCCTCCATGACGTCCGCCATCGACAACTATCTCAACAAAAACCAAGCAGAGGCAGCAGCAGAGGCAGAAAACCGCTAAGCAATGACAGGCTTCAGGCTATACAAAAAACAGCGCCTCTGCTCGCCCACAGCGATAGAGGCGCTTTTTGCCCCCGCATCCACCGCGAAGGCCGCACTCGTCTACCCCCTGCGCGCCGTCTGGCGCCACGACCCCGCCCGCCGCAGCGACGCACCCCTCGCCTTCGTCATCATGGTGCCCAAGCGCCGCCTACGCCACGCCGTCGACCGCGTACTCATGCGCCGACGCATACGCGAAGCCTTCCGCCTCACCCACGCCGACCATCCCCTTCCCCCCGGCACACGCCTCGACGTAGCCTTCGTCTACGTAGCCAACAGCCCCCAGGACTACAGCCGAGTCCACCGAGCCATGCAGCGCCTACTCGCCGACATCGCCGCATCCACCAACACCACCAGCCAGCCAGCACCATGAGACGACTGACAGTGTGGCTCCTCTGCCTCCCCATCCTCCTCTACAGAGCCTGCATCTCCCCGCTCTTCCCGCCATGCTGTCGCTTCACACCCACATGCAGCGCCTACGCCCTCGAGGCCATAAGGCGCCACGGACCACTCCGCGGCACATGGCTCGCCCTACGTCGAATTCTGCGCTGCCACCCCTGGGGAGGCAGCGGCTACGACCCCGTGCCATGAAACTATTCGACGCCCACACCCACCGCCTCGACGCCGGCCCCGACGCACTCATCAACATCGAGCCCGACCACACCGGTCCCCTTCCCCCCGAAGGCCTCCTCAGCACCGGCATCCACCCCTGGCGCAGCGCCGAAGCCCCCGTGCTCTGGCCCCTCGTCGAGCAACTCGCCCGCCGGCCACGCATCGCAGCCATAGGCGAATGCGGCCTCGACCGCCTCCGCGGAGCCCCCATCCCCGTCCAGCAAGAACTCCTCATGCGCCACGCCCTCCTCGCCCGCGAGCTCCACAAACCCCTCATCATCCACTGCGTCCGCGCCTGGGCCGAACTCCTCAGCGTCCACGCCGCCGTACGCCCCACCGTCCCCTGGACCGTCCACGGCTTCCGCGGCGGCCCCGACCTCGCCCGACAGCTCCTCCACGCAGGCCTCAACATCTCCCTCGGCCCCCGCTTCAACCCCCGCACAGCAGCCATCATACCCCCCGACCGCCTCGCCATCGAGACCGACACCTCCGCCATCCCCCTCGCCGACATAGCCCGAGCCGTGCAACAAGCCCGAAACACAACACCCAATCAAATACTCACATGATACTCAACCTCATCGCCTTCACCTCAGTGCTCCACGACGGCAGCATGGTACGCCACTCCCACGAAGCCCTCATCACCGAGCTCGAAAAAAACTTCGACGAAGTCAACATCCTCAGCCCCGACCAGGCAGCCACACTCCCCGATGAAGCCTTCCGCGCACTCTTCATCGCCACAGGCGGCGTAGAATGCCAGGTCAAAGAAGCCTTCCCCACACTCCCCGACCCCACACTCCTCGTAGCCGACGGCACCCACAACTCCCTCGCCGCATCCCTCGAGATAGCATCCTTCCTCCGCACATGCGGCAAAGCCAGCGAAGTAGTCCACGGCACACCCACCCAGATAGCCGCACGCCTCGTCCAGCTCAGCCGCCTCCACGACGTCCGCGCCAAACTCGCCGGCAAGCGCATAGGCGTCATCGGCCGACCCTCCGACTGGCTCATCGCCAGCGACATCGACCCCGAGACCCTCCGCGAACGCTGGGGCGTAGAACTCGTATCCGTACCCCTCGAACGCGTCTACGACATCTACGACAACATCACCGACGACCAGGTAGCCGACGCATGCGCCGACCTCACCAACCGCGCCAAAGACTGCGTCGAGCCCACCCCCGCCGACATCACCAAAGCCATGCGCCTCGCCCAGGCCCTCCGCCGCGTAGTAGAAGAAGAAAACCTCGCAGCCATCACTCTCGCATGCTTCCGTCTGCTCGAACGCACTGCCACCACCGGCTGCCTCGCTCTGTCGCTGCTCAACGACGAAGGCATCATGGCCGGCTGCGAGGGCGACCTTCAGACACTCTTCACCATGATGCTCGTGCAGGCTGCTACGGGCAAGGCATCTTTCATGGCCAACCCCTCCAAAATCGACACCTACAGCAACGAGGTGGTCATGGCCCACTGCACCATAGGCCTCGACCAGACACGCAGCTTCATCCTCCGCAACCACTTCGAATCCCAGAGCGGCGTAGCCGTACGCGGCGTACTCCCCGAAGGCAAAGTAACAGTCATCAAATGCGGCGGACCCCACCTCGACCGCTACTTCGTCACCTCAGCCTACCTCCAGGAAAACCTCAACCACGAAAACCTCTGCCGCACCCAGGTACGCCTCCACTTCAACCAGCCCGCAGGCTACTTCCTCCGCCAGAGCATCGGCAACCACCACGTCCTCCTCGTAGGCGACTACGCCGAAATGCTCAACGACCTCCTCACCGCCGCCGGCTCCACCCGCGTCCGCTGACACCGTCCGCCACACCACAACCCAAAGGGGATAGCAGCCACCGCCGCCATTCCCTTTGATTTTTATCATCAGTCCCCATCCCCCCACCGCACCAGCCACCCTATAATCCCTATTCAGCCTCCAAAATTCCAAAATTTCAAGCTTTATTTTGTTTGTAATTGAATAAATGCTACCTTTGCAGGCAGACTCCGGAGGGAGTCTAAACGATGCAGCAAAGCATCTTACATAATTCGAGAGACGTTTCATCAAACGTTGATTTCTTCTACTGTCCTAAAACTTCGCAACTTTTAAGAACTACCCGGAAGAATATCGGCAACGAAGCGGAACTCGCTTTGGCTATTGATTTTAGCAATAAAGGCATGAAGTGCGTATCACATACGTGCTTTATGTCATGCTTTAGATATATGCCATGGCGTGGGTCGTGTCCGTTGCTTATCCCGGGATAAGGCAATGCGAAGGCCAAGGACAGTGGGATAAGCATCAGGATGAGGATCCCACGTCTTTTTATTTTACCGATCATTAAACAAAAGTATTAACGCCGGGTCAGGGATTCGCTTTGGCAAGTACATAGCGCTATGAAACACCCGATTTGTCTCTTAGCCATTATCATGCTGATAATGAGCTCAACACTTTCAGCCGAGGCCAAGCGTCCCGCACTTTCGCCCAAAGAGAAAGCACAGATTGAGAAAGAAGCCTTCAAGGAAGCAAAAAAGACCGCCAAAGATTTAAAGAAACAAGGCTGGATAATAGAACAGACAGGCATTATGGAAAACATCCTGTGCCGCCACCTTGTGCAGCTCAGAACCTATGGCCTCGAAGAACAGAGCGGCTCGGCCGAAAACAAAAAGAGCCGCAGCATATGCCGCAAGAAGATACTTAACGATGTATCCAACGATTACGCACGCAAGCAGAGCCAGGTCGTGGCAGGCAAGCTGACAACCGAGGATGTCATTGACGACGAAGAAGAAATGGAAAAATTCGTGGGCGAGTACACCGCGCGACTTGCTAAGGAAATCGCCGGCGAGCTAAAAGAAAGCTACTCGCTCTACAAAAAGAACCGCGACGGTACATACGACATGGAAATACACTATCTTGTCGACCCCGATGGTGCACATGATGCTAAAAAGCGAGCAGCCAAAAACGCCATGGAAATGAGAAAACTCCGAGAAGAGTGGAGAGACGGCATCTGGGAGTTTGTAAACGACTCGGAAGAATAAATCCTGTGGCATGACATTTTTAAGAGCCTTTGCCGTGGCCCTTACTGTGCTGTCGGTTTCTTTGCCTCTTCAGGCAAAAGATGCCGACGGCCTACGCCAACGAGCCGAAAAAATACGCAACAACAGGAACTATTACAGTGCAAGCGGATATGGCGACAGTGTTGACCGGGCAAGACGCAGCGCCGTAGAAGAATTGTGTTCTTCAATTTCACGCTCCGTGAGCATCGTAAGCTCAAGCCATGACACGGAAGACAGCGAGTCCTTCGACTCCAAGGCATATGTTTCCACATACGTCACACTCAACAACACCGAAACCATCACACTGAGCGACCGTGCCGGAGCATGCGAAGTGCTCATATACGTAGAGAAAACACAAGTGGATAACGACATGGCTATGAGAGCTGAAAACATAAAGTCGCTGGCCGCACAGGGCCGCGAGCTCGAGAAACGCCTCGAGATAGCCAGCGCCATAAAGTACTACAGCTGGGCACTCGCCCTGTCAGGAGCCTACATCAAACCCGTCATGCTCGAGATTGACGGCATGAACCACAATGCGCGCACATGGCTTCACGCCCACCTCGGAACCATGCTCAACACCCTGGAATTCGAGCTGGATGATGTGGAAGAACACCCCGGCGAACTCGATCCGTACACCGTCAACCTCAACGTAAGATATCTGGGCCGGGAGGTTGGCGATCTTCAGTTCTCATATATGAACAACGGAAACCGTATAGCCAACCAGCATGCCAAAAACGGCAAAGCAAGCCTTGCTTTCGAACGCCTGCCCAAGGAAGCCATAGAGTTGAGTGTGGAATACAGATATGAGGATGAAGTGAAGGGCTACGACGCCGAACTCGCCGCCGTTTTTGCCGCCGGACATAAGGTAAAACTGCCGCAAGCCAACATCAAAGTAAGCTGCAAAGGTGCGGATGCCGAGAGATTCGCAATTAAAGACCGCATAACCTCACGAGAAGAAAAAAAGCAGGCGGAACAGGATGCGCTTCTGGCACCCGCCGTTGCCGGAAAACAACGGAAAAGGATTGAAACTGTAGCCGCCGGTTCCGATGTCAAAAACAGCGCGATACAATCGATGACCGCCATCAAGGACGCACTTGAAAACCACGACTACTCCGCCGTCAGCAAGCTGTTCACCACCGATGGCTACTCTCTTTTCATGCGTATGGTACGGAGCGGACGTATAAAACCGAAGTCCGGAAATCCTGTTTTCAGCGTCGAAGTTGCAGGAGATTATGTAGTCGGTAAATCCATTCCGGTCACGATAAAGTATAAAGGCGGCCACAGTGCTACCGAAGAAATCGTTTGCCGATTCAACCGTCAGGGACTTATAGAAAGTGTGGCCTATGCCTTGAGTCGACGGGCCGAAGACGACATTTTCCGACAGAATTCATGGTCGCTACACGCCCGCTATTCAATACTGCACTTCATGGAGGATTATCAGACCGCCTATGCACTGAAGCGCCTGGACTACATCAAGAGCATTTATTCCGACGACGCAGTCATCATACGCGGACAGCGCACTCCCGCCACGACCATGTCCAAGAGCGACGGTGGTTTCTTTCTTAGCGAGGCGTTCACTTACACAAAGCAGACAAAGGACGAGTTCATCAAGTATCTCGGCGAATCGTTTGCAAGAAAGGAGTACGTACAGCTAATCTTCGAAGACAACGAGATTCGCCAGCAAGGAGGGGGACTCTTCAACAACGTGTACTGGATAGAGATTCGCCAGTTCTATAACTCGAGCAACTATAATGATGCCGGCTATCTTACACTCATGATAGACATGCGCACGGAAACACCCGTGATAAAGGTCCGCACCTGGGCTCCCGAAAAAATAGCCCTGGAAAACCTTATGAGCCGCTACAATTTCGAATAGACTTTTATAACAACCATAACAATGAGAAGACTTTTATTCATCCTGCTGGGCTTTATAGCCTGCATGGCGAGCGCCAATGCTCAGATCAAGTATGTGGAAGGCTCGTTCCGCTCCACCAACACGGCCGACATACAAGCCGCAGATAACAATCTCGGCAAGAAGAACATGACCGAATCATTTGCCGACTTTGCCGGTTCTTATGATGACGAAGACATACCCTCGGCCATCATACGCGTAGGATTCAGAAATATGGCAGCCGAAGACATAGAGAACCACGTGGAAGCAACAGTTGTGCCGGGCCATGTGAACAGAATAGAGTACATGCGCAACCCCATAACAAAAGCAATGGAATGCTGGGTACACGTCGACCCTATGAACAGCCTAATACTCAACATCACCGTCGACAATAACGGCAGTGTGCGAATCGCCAATCTTAAGGTAGAAAGCGCTAAGATGTATGCTCTGGAAGTTATGAGCGATGAAACAACCCCTGTGAAATTCACCTCCAACATTGATGGCACATCCGTATGGCTCGACGGCGCCGAGCTGGATGGTCTGTGCGGTCCGGGAGCCTCTGTTGTCAAAGAACGTGTGTCTATGGGCACACATCATATAAAAGCAGCCGTCGGCACGCGAGTGAGGGAATATGACATTGAGGTGTCAAAAGCCAACAATAGTTTTGACTTGGACATGAAAAACCGCTACAAGGTGGATTTTAGATCAAACGAGCCCGGAGTGATTCTGATGGAAGGAGGAAAGGAATTGGGCGTGATGCCACTTTCGGCAGAGATTGTGGAAGGTACGCACTCTTTCACCGTACGCAAAACCGGATACAAGGACAAAGACTATAATGTCAAAATCACAGGAGCCTCAACGCTTCAGTTTGATATTCACAAGAACAAAGTGATTGATTTCTATGCGCTGTCCAACAATACTGACTATAAGGGCGCATCGGTCTATATCAACAACAAGCTGTGTGGCCAGACTCCGCTGCAGATGGAACTGCCTTATGGCAGATATCATGTGCGGATGTCAGCCATGGGCAGAGACAAGACCGCCGGACTTATAGTCGACGACGACACACCCTCGCGTTTCATGCTCAAACTTCCCGCACAGCATCGACGCTTCAATCCCTTTGACATAGACTTCCACAAACGCGAATTCGGATTCGCAGGCGGATATGTACAGAAATGGCTTCATCTCAGCGACGGAGTACAGACAGCAGGTGTGAACTACTTCGGAGAAGAAGCCCATATGCACGGCTTCCAGGTGGGTGTGCCCATACAGCCCGTTTTCGGCTACGGTCTCGGGTTGAACACAGGCTTATACTTCGAAGGATATTTCGCCAACTGGCGCGATACGGATAGTTATGAGGATATAAGCATGACCGAAATGTGTCTGTACATGCCTGTTGATTTTATGTTCCGACTACCGTTGGGAGAAAACTTCTCCATATACGCGACCGGTGGCATAGGCATCGACTGGAGCATTGAGACTACACTTTCCTCCGACGGATATGACGACTGGAAAATAGACTACAGCGAAGAAGGTGCTCCCAATCACTTCAACTTCAGTGCTGAATTCGGTGGAGGTATCCAGTACAAGGCGCTGCAGGTAAGCGCCAACTACCAGATAGGCCTGAACAACAACAGTAAGATAGTCAACGACGGCGTGACAGCGAAGTTGCGTAAGATTGGCATCCAGATAGCACTGATGTTCTGACGCCACGGATGTGTATGAAGAGTGTTAGATGTGTGTTGTCAATGTTGCTGCTTGTCGGCTCGGTGATAAACGTCGGAGCCGACAGGCAACTTGACGACTATCTGGAAAACGCCCTCAGAGATCTGGAAGATTTCAGAGACAGAGAACTGGATGCCCTCGCTTCGTTTCGCGACAGTGTGATGAAGGAAATGCAAGAATGGGCAAGAGCTCCATGGGTGGAAAAACCGACAAGGCAGCCGGTCGAACCGCCCAATGAGTTTCCGCCTGTGCCTCCCGAGGTGATACCGCCTGGCGTTCCAGCTCCAAAACCGGAAGAAAAACCGATAGTACTGAATCCGGACATCACACCTGCACCTGCGCCGCCACCACCGGCACCGACACCTATAATGCCACCACCAGCACCGGAACCCAAGCCCGACGCGTTCGATTTCTCGTCTTATGGTAGCAGGTACTGCGTCGACGCCGATCCGGCTCTTCTTAAAGCCATGCCCCCGGCAAGTGTGACCGATGCCCAGGCTGCCATCAAGAAGTCAATAGGACGGATAGATGCCGACCTGCTGGCGAGACTGTCTTCTTCACTGAGCGATGAGGCAAGTAAACGAAGACTCAGCGACTGGGCTTACTTCAAGCTCACACGGCATTTTACAGAGTCTTTTCTGCCGGGCAACGTAAACGCACAGAGATTCATGCAGGGTATGCTGCTCCTCTCGGCGGGCTACGATATCAGATTCGCAAACATAGCAGGACGAGACAGACTGTATTTGCTCATAGGATGTCGGGATATAATATGCTATGAGCAGGCCTTTCAGATAGATAACGAGCTGTTCTACTATCCTTTCGAGAAGTTGCCTGAAAGAAGCATAAGCGTGCTGTCTGAAAGTTTCAATGGCACACAGCCCTTGTGTGTACATCCTTCAGGCAAAGAACAGTTTGATCACAGGCCGGGAAAGATGCGGGAAATAACGATATGCATCCATGAACCGCACTGCATAGCCAACCACTGCCACACACCGACCTTATCGCTGCGCTATTACTGCAACCTGAACAGGATGGATTTCTATGCCGACTGCCCGCGATGTTATGAGCCCGGCGACGGCAACACTACATGGAACAGCTACGCGATGTCGCAACTGTCCGACGACTGCGAACGTCAGCTTTATCCCGTACTACGCGAATCGATGAAAGAAATGAGTCAATTACAATCAGTCAATTTTCTCATGAAATTCGTTGAAGCCTTCGACTATAAGCTGGATTCGGAAATGTGGGGTGTCACCGACAGAATATTCTTCCCCGAAGAAACACTGCACTATCCGTTCAGAGATTGCGAAGATGGAGCAATACTGCTTACACGTCTCGTAAAAGACCTGACAGGTCTGCCTACAGCCCTTGTTTATTATCCCGGTAAACATCTCTCTGCAGCAGTAGCCTTTGAAGAAGCCGTAGAAGGTGCATATTTCATCCACAACGGAAAAAAGTACACCGAGTGCGACCCCACATACTATTATGCCGATGCAGGCATGCGCATGCCAAGCATGAAATCAACCGAAGCCCGAATCATATTATTAGGCGACAAATAATCATATACCTAATATCAGAGCCGGCCGGGATATTCCGGCCGGCTCTGATACCCGAAATTTCCCAGCCGCTACCCCAGTCACCCCAGGTGGCTTATAAGTTCCAGGAGCTTAAGGTGGCTTATAAGCCCTATTCGGCCTATAATTCTTATAATTCCCCGCTGTTGATAACACTGTTGAAAACTGTCAAAAAGTTTTTCAAAGATTTCAATAACTGAGTTTGGAATTTCCGCCGGGAAAAGCTATTAAAAAAGCGCCTGAAAGCGGTGCAAAGAGGCGCCCGAAAGTTTTAGGCCGCTTTTCTACGCAGTTTTCAACCTTATTCACAGCAAATGTCGGCGAAATTTATTAACTTTGCACTTTATAAACAGAGTGTTAATAAAGTAGTTAAAGAGCTATCGCTCACAAGTTAAGCTTGTTGATAAAGTTTGATAAGCCTCGCCCACACTGCAATAAGTCACATATGCAAGCAAACAGGCCGAAAGTTATTGCGCTTTTCAACAGCTTCTACTATTACTCTTTAAAGTTTATTTTATTATAAAAAACCTAATAGAGATATAATGACTGTCGAGAAAGGCTATGTCGACGCCCCGGTGCCCGAAGGCATCGACCTGGCGGAAGAAATCCGCCGCCTCAAAAAAGAGAAAGGGGCCGTCGTCCTGGCGCATTACTATCAGAACGGCGACATCCAGGATATAGCCGACCATGTGGGCGATTCCCTGGCCATGGCCCAATATGCCGCCACGCTCAAGGACGCGAAAATCATTGTGGTGTGCGGTGTTCATTTCATGGGCGAGACGGCCAAGCTGCTCTGCCCCGACAAGAAAGTGCTCATCCCCGACACCAACGCCGGCTGCTCTCTGGCCGACAGCTGTCCGCCCGACCGCTTCGAGGCCTTCGTCAAGGCCCATCCCGGCTACACTGTGGTCAGCTACGTCAACACCTCGGTGGGAGTGAAGGCGCTCACCGACATCGTGGTCACCAGCGGCAACGCCCGCCGCGTGGTCGACTCCCTCCCCGCCGATGAAAAGATAATCTTCGGCCCCGACCGCAACCTTGGCAACTACATCAACTCGCAGACCGGACGCTCCATGGTGCTCTGGGACGGCGCATGCCACGTCCACGAGCAGTTCTCGCTCGAAAAGATCAACGACCTGCGGGCCCGCCATCCCGAAGCCAAGGTGCTCGTCCACCCCGAGTGCAAGCGGGCGCTGACCCTCGTGGCTGACTGCGTAGGCTCTACCGCCGCTCTGCTGAAGTATGCCGAAGAGTCCGAAGCCCGCGAGTTCATCGTGGCCACCGAGAGCGGCATCCTGCACGAGATGCAGCGCCGCTGCCCCGACAAGACTTTCATCCCCGCCCCGCCGGCAGCCGGCACATGCGCCTGCAACGACTGCGCCTACATGAAGCTCATCACCCTCGAGAAGCTCTACAACACCCTGCGCTACGAACTCCCCGAAATCAACATAGACCCCGCACTGGCCGAGCGCGCCCGCAGGCCCATCGACCGCATGCTGGAAATATCCCGATAATATGAATTATAATCCTCAGGAGATAGAACCGCGCCTGCAGCAGTACTGGCGCGACAACAACATATATAAAGTGGAGGCCGATGCGTCGAAGCCCAAATTCTACGTGCTCGACATGTTTCCCTATCCCTCGGGAGCCGGCCTGCATGTGGGCCATCCGCTGGGCTACATAGCCAGCGACATATACTCGCGCTACAAGCGCCTGCGAGGCTTCAATGTGCTCCACCCCATGGGCTACGACGCCTACGGCCTGCCCGCCGAGCAGTATGCCATACAGACCGGACAGCATCCCGAAAAGACCACCACCGACAACATCAGCCGCTATCGCTCGCAGCTCGACAAGATAGGTTTCTGCTACGACTGGAGCCGCGAGGTGCGCACCTGCGACCCCGAATACTACAAGTGGACCCAGTGGGCCTTCAAGCGCATGTTCGAGAGCTACTACGACACCCGGGCCGACAAGGCGCGCCCCGTGGCCGAGCTTGTGGCCCACCTCGACGCCCACGGCACCGAGGGCCTCCATGCCGCCGGCACAAAGGAACTCGAGTTCACTGCCGAGGAGTGGAAGGCCATGGACGACAAGCAGCGTAGCGACGCGCTCATGAACTGGCGCATAGCCTATCTGGGCAACTCGATGGTCAACTGGTGTCCGGCCCTCGGCACCGTGCTCGCCAACGACGAGGTGAGCGAGGGCGTGAGCCTGCGCGGCGGCCTCCCGTGGAGCAGAAAGTTATGTATCAGTGGTGTCTGCGCGTGAGCGCCTATGCCGCCCGTCTGCTCGACAGCCTGGACCGTCTGGACTGGACAGACTCGCTCAAGGAGACGCAGCGCAACTGGATAGGCCGCAGCGAGGGCGCCGAGATGCACTTCAAGGTGGCCGACAGCGACGTGGTGCTCGACATCTTCACCACCAGGGCCGACACCGTGTTTGGCGTCACCTTCATGGTGCTTGCTCCCGAGAGCGCGTATGTAGACATGGTCACCACGCCCGACCGCCGCGAGGCCGTCAAGGCCTATGTGGAGGCTACCAAGCGCAAGACCGAGCGCGAGCGCATGATCGACAAGAAGGTGAGCGGCGAGTTCACCGGCGCCTATGCCGTCAACCCGCTCAGCGGAGCAAGGTGCCCATCTATGTCAGCGACTATGTGCTGGCCGGCTACGGCACGGGCGCCATCATGGCCGTGCCCGCCCACGACAGCCGCGACTATGCTTTCGCACGCCACTTCGACCTGCCCATAATCCCCCTCATCGAGGGTGCCGACGTGAGCGAGGAGAGCTTCGACGCCAAGAGCGGCAACATGATCAACACCTGCGGCCCCGAACTCGACCTCAACGGCATGGAGGTCAAGGATGCCATCGCCGCCGCCAAACGCTTCATAGAGGAGAAGGGCATAGGCCGCGTCAAGGTGAACTACCGCCTGCGCGACGCCATCTTCAGCCGCCAGCGCTACTGGGGCGAGCCCTTCCCCGTATATTATAAGGACGGCATGCCCTGCATGCTGCCCGACAGCGAGCTGCCCCTGCTGCTGCCCGAAATCAGCAGCTACAAGCCCACAGCCGACGGCGAGCCGCCCCTGGCACGCGCCAAGGACTGGCACACCCCCGAGGGCTATCCTCTCGAGCTCAACACCATGCCCGGATTCGCCGGCTCGTCGGCCTACTATCTGCGCTACATGGACCCCCACAACAGCGAGGCCCTCGTGGGCAAGGAGGCCAACGCCTACTGGCGCAACGTCGACCTCTACATCGGCGGCACCGAGCACGCCACCGGCCACCTCATCTACAGCCGCTTCTGGAACAAATTCCTCTTCGACCTCGGCGAGGTGGTGGAGGACGAACCCTTCCGAAAGCTCATCAACCAGGGCATGATTCAGGGCCGCAGCAACTTTGTCTACCGCATCAAAGACACCAACACATTTGTGTCGGCCGACCTCAAGGATGGCTACGACACCACTCCCATCCACGTCGATGTGAACATCGTGAGCAACGATGTGCTCGACACCGATGCCTTCCGCGCATGGCGTCCCGACTATGCCGACGCCGAGTTCGTGCTCAACGCCGATGGCAAATACGTCTGCGGATGGGCCGTGGAGAAGATGTCGAAGTCGATGTTCAACGTGGTCAACCCCGACGACATCGTGGAGCGCTACGGCGCCGACACGCTGCGCCTCTACGAGATGTTCCTCGGCCCGCTCGAGCAGAGCAAGCCCTGGGACACCAACGGCATCGACGGCGTCAACCGCTTCCTCAAGAAACTCTGGGGCCTCTACTTCAAGGGCGACACCCTGCTCGTGAACGACTCCGAGCCTACGGCCGACAATCTGCGCAGCCTGCACAAGCTCATAAAGAAGGTGACGGCCGACATCGAGAACTTCTCCTTCAACACCTCGGTGGCCGCCTTCATGATATGCGTCAACGAGCTCACGCAGCAGAAGTGCGCCTCGCGTACAGTGCTCGAGCCTCTTGCCGTGCTCCTGGCCCCGTTTGCCCCGCACATCGCCGAGGAACTCTGGCACAAGGCCCTGGGCCATGCCGACGCCGACAGCGTCGTGGACGCCGCCTGGCCCGAGCTCGACGAGAAGTATCTGCAGGAGAGCAGCGTCAACTACGCCGTGAGCTTCAACGGCAAGATGCGCTTCAACATGCAGATGCCGGCCGACGCCGACGCCGCGGCCGTGGAGGCTGCCGCCCTGGCCAATGAGCAGGCTGCGAAGTGGCTCGAAGGCAAGACGGTGCGCAAGGTCATTGTGGTGCCCCGCAAGATTGTAAACATCGTGCTGGGCTGATGCCCCCGCTCTGCTACAATAATTTAAGTGATTGTACGTTAAATATAGGATGGAACAAGCCCGCACTATCATTTTCGCCTCGCACAATGCCCACAAGGTGGAGGAGATGCGCCGCATCTGCGGCAGCCGCTTCCGAGTGGTGTCGCTGGCCGACATGGGCTGCTGCGAGGAGATACCCGAGAACGGACTGACGCTCGACGAGAACGCCCGTGCGAAGGCCCTGTGGGTGCATGCCCGCTACGGCTTGCCTTGCTTCGCCGACGACACCGGCCTGGAGGTGGACGCCCTGGGTGGCGAGCCCGGCGTGCACACCGCCCGCTTTGCCGGCGAGGAGTGCGACCCGCAGGCCAATGTGTCGCTGCTGCTGGAGCGCCTGCAGGGCGCGACAGACAGGTCGGCACGCTTCCGCACGGTGATAGCCTGCGTGGACGAGGACGGCACGATGCACACCTTCGAGGGCGAGGCCCGCGGACGCATAGCCACGGAACGCACCGGCACGGCCGGTTTCGGCTACGACCCCGTGTTCATCCCCGCCGACGGCGACGGCCGCAGCTTCGCGCAGATGGGCGCTGACGAGAAGAACGCCATCAGCCACCGCGGACGCGCTACCGCCCGCTTCATTGATTTTCTTGAATCCACTTTCTGAATATGATAAAACACCTCTCATTCCTTCTGTTTCTTGCTATAGCGGCCATTGGCGCGACGGCACAGAGTGTAGGCAACTGGAACATAATGCCCGTGTACGGCGGACGTGCCGACGCCATTATCGATGCCGGCGGCAAGCTCTACTGCCTGACAAGCAACAATCTCTTCAGCCTCGACAAGCAGACCGAGGAGATGCGCCACCACTCAAGCCTCAACGGCCTCAACGATGTGAAAATCGAACGCATGGCCTACAACGCCGACAAGGGCTATCTGGTGCTGGTCTACAACTCGTCCAACATCGACCTTCTCTACGACAACGGCCGCGTGATGAACATCCCCGACATCCGCGACGCCAACATATCGTCGACGAAAACTATCAACTCGATAGAGTTCACTCCCGAGGGCCTCATCTATATGGCCACCGACTTCGGTTTCGTCGTGATAGACGGCGCTACGGGCCGTGTGGCCGACAGCGGCATCTACAACGAGAAGTGCAGCTATGCCGGCGAGATGCACGGCATGATTGTGCTCGTGAAGGACACCGGAGTGTATATATCGGAAAAAGACCGCAGGCACAATTCGTTTGACTCGTTCCGACAGATAGACAGTCTGAACTTCACGCCTCAGTGTGCCCATGGCCTCGGCGCGAATTATATTCTGTCTGTGAGCACGGCCGGCGAACAGTTCTGCGTGAATGTGCTCATCGACGTGCCTACCACCAAAATAACCAAAGTAGCCGGCAAGGAAGACATCCTGATGGACTTTACGCGCGGCGACAACGGCAACATGTACGCCGCTTCGGGCACGGTGCTGCGCGAGTTCAATGCGGCCGACGGCACGTGGACCTCGACTGCGCTGCCCGCCTTCTTCCGCGGCAAGACCCTTGGCATGACCCGCGGCCTTGAAGGTAATGTATGGGCATCGGGCGCCGACGGCATTGGCGAATACAGCGTGTCGAACGGCGAAATCACCACTCTGCGCAATCCTTCGCGCCCCGAGGCTCTGACCTGCGACTGGCCCGCCCTGATGTATGTGAGCCCCGACGGCAACCGCGTGTATATCACGAATATTGGTTATGACCAGTATAGAATGCAACGAAACAGCCAATTTGATTTTGAGGTTAAACAAAAGACCAATATTATTGAAAACGGCGAGATTCGCGATGTCTCATGCTATAATTTTAATGGTGCCCAGATCAGTGGTGGTACAGAATATATAGTACAGGACCCATCTGATCCCTCCCGCTATTTTATAGCCAACTGGCAGAAAGGCATATTTGTATTAAGTGCGGAGGACGGTTCGTTTATAGACCATATAGACGGAACCAAACTTCCGTTTCATAGCGGATGGGCCGAACGTTGCCGCCACATCACTTTCGACCGTTATGGTAACTTCTGGCTTTCGCTGCGTGACAACAGCACAGACCATGCTCCGTTGTATATTTTGCCGGCAGAAAAGATTCGCGACACCAAGACTATTAAACCCACCGACTGGCTGCAGCCTGACGTAAAATCATACCATCAGGGCGACGGTTCGGTGCTGCTGCATCACTCGCGCAGCAACTATGTGCTGATAAGCAGCAATCATGAGTGTAAAGGCCTGCTGGTCTACGACCATAAGGGCGCTCCCACGCAGCTTGCACAGGCTGAAGTACAGCTTTTCAACAATGTAGTGGATCAGGATGGTATTGAAATAAAAGTGAATTACGTGCAATGCATAGAAGAAGACCGGAACGGCCAGATTTGGATCGGAACGGCAACTTCTACGTTTGTGATTCCTGACATAACCAAGGCTGTGAGCGGCGGTCAGCTGCATGTGCGCCGTCCGAAGGTGCCCCGCAATGACGGCACCAACTATGCCGACTATCTGCTTAACGGCCAGACGGTACTGGATATAGCCATAGACCCGTCGAACAGAAAGTGGATAGCCACTACCAACTCGGGTGTGTATCTGGTGAGCGCCGACGGCACGGAAATCATAGAAAACTACACTATGGACAACTCTTCGTTGCCCGACAACAAGGTGCTGAGCGTGGAGTGCGACCCGAAAGGCAACACCGTCTACGTCGGTACGGCGAAGGGTGTGGCAAGCTACAGCAGCACGTCTTCGCCCTCGGCCGAGGACTACAGCGAGGTCTATGCCTATCCCAACCCTGTGCGGCCCGACTATACGGGCTGGATCACCATAGCCGGGCTTATGGACAACTCGCTTGTGAAAATCACCGATACGGCAGGAAACCTTGTTCACCAGGGCACGAGCGAAGGCGGCATGTACATCTGGGACGGCTGCAACACGTCAAACCAACGCGTACGTTCGGGCGTTTACTATGTGTTCGCCTCGCAGAACGCTTCGGGCTCTGCATCGGGCAAACCCGTAACAAAAATCATGGTGATCAACTGATGGACAGCAACAATCCCCTGCGATACGCCGACGAGCGCGACAAAAGCTATGGTGTGGCCGGCATGGCCATAGCCGTGGTGGCCTACGACTGTGAGGACGCTCTCGCGGCTATTGATATGGACGCCGCTCCCGGGCAGTGCGTCGAGTTCGGCTCCGAGTTCTATTTCAGCGGCAATCCGCGCCTATCGGCCAAGATAGCCTGGACTGAGATTCTGAAACAGTTCAGGCTGGCCACGGGGCTGCTTGTGGCCAACGCCATGAGCCGCAGCTATGTGCAGCACCGCCGCCGTCTGGCGCCTGACACGGAGAAAGCTCTGCGCAGCGCCATGCACACAAGCGGAGCTGCCGAGGAGGTGCAGCTCGACGAGGATGAAATCGATGCTGTGATAGACCGCAACATCGAGTTCTTCGACCGAGTGTTCCAGATGAAGGCTACGCACGATGCTGCGCACGCGCTGGCTGCCGATCTGGTGGCCCGTCGCAGGCTGTCGGCGGCCGAGACCGTTGACCGTCTGGCGGCTATGATGCGCTATCTGTGATAGCTCTATTTCGCGCTGACGTCATCGACATAAACGTATCGTACTGCAGGTTCGGCTTTGAAAATCGAATCTGCAGTATTTCTGTCTATGATGTTGCCGGAAAATACTGCAAAGACTGTTGGCAAGGTGTGGAGATACTTGAAGCGTGTACTTGAAATATTAAGTGCGTTGATGCCTCCGTCACTGTAGTTATGATAGGAACGCATTGCGGAGTGGAAGCCTCCGGCTAAGCAGTCGCTATATTGCCGGGGTGTGAAACATTCCACAATGGTTCTGTTTTTGATGTCGGGCAGAAATCGGTCAAGCACACTGATATCGGTGAGTTTGTCGGTTACCAGATATGCGTCTTTGTTGGCCTTGAAAATAGAGTCTATCCTCGCATAATCGAGTACTGTGAGGCTGTCGAGTATAGTGCTGTTTATGAAACGGGCATATGAAGGCGGCTGCGTGTCGGATGCTTCAACGCCGCTGAGAGAAGAGTAGGTGCTCCAGTCGTGAGTGGCAACGAGTACGCTGTCGGAGGTGAGCAGGAGGTCGAGCTCTATATACTTTATGCCGTTTGCAAGAGAATTCTCCACGGCCTCGAGTGTATTGGTGACGGTGTGGCCGCCGATCATGCCTCCTCCATGGGCTATATAGTTCTGCGAGGGATATTGCCTTAAGAGTTCGGCTTTTTCGTTGCAAACGTATATCGCTCTGATTATCAGGAAAGATAAGAGTACGAGTAGAGTGACTATGTATATTCGAAGTCGTGGCATAATGCGTCAAAAGTACAAAAAAATAATCAAATAATAGATTTGGATATTTAATTGAATAAAAAATGCTACTTTTGTTGAAGATTTATCCCTGACGGAAAATGCAGTTGTTGTACAGATTATTAAGTTCGCAGCGCCGGGAAAATGCTTGGTTCTTATTGTTCGTTTTCTCTATAGCGGGCATGGCGGATATACCGTCGCCTACGGTTTCGGTTTTTCCGATGGCCGTGCAATGGACCGGGATTGTTCTGATAGCCGTTTTCAAGGCCACACTGCTGATAGTTCCGGCCATGCTTGCTCGCCGTAAGGCGATGCGGGCGGTGGTGTTGTCGGCTTTAGTGCTGTATTGCGTGCTGTGCGCTATCAACGGGGTGGTTTTCGCGCTCTACGACATGGGTATCACCATAAAGCTGATGACTATACTGTTGCAGACAACGGCCAATGAGGTGGCTGAGTTTGTGCCGTCGTTCGTTACGGCCGTTGCAGACGGCCTGAGGTGCAAATGGGTGTATGCAGTGTTGGCGGGGATATGCGTGCTGTGGATATTATTTATAAAGTGCCCGCGCCGTATTTTAGCGAGTGTCATAATGGCGGGCAGTGTCGGCGGTGTTTTGGCTCTTGTTGTCACTATAGCCTCTATGAGCAGCGGACGCAGTAATTATTCCATTGGTGCAAGAACAGTGAAAGTGGCAGTGCAGGCTTATAAGGAGCACGAGTATGTGACGAACATACTGAACAGGAAGTATGAATTGCCGTGGAAGGAGAGCGTCGTCAGTGAGCATCGTGCAAACGTTGTGATGGTGGTGGGAGAATCGGCTTCGCGCGACCATCTTTCGCTCTACGGTTATACGCTGCCTACTTCGTCACTGACGGACGCGATGGGGACTGATAGTATTATTGTGTTTGATGATGCGATAGGGTCTTCGACCACTACTGCGGCCAATCTCAGCCGCGTGCTTACTTTTCTGTCGGACTCTGACCGGGCCGAGTCATGGGCCGAAAGTCCGTTTCTTATCAGCATGCTGAATGAAGCCGGCTATGAGACAAACTGGATATCAAATCAGGATTGTTCGGGCACGTGGGGCAACAGTTCGATAGCCATGGTCTCTATGGCCGACAATGTGAGATATGTTGGCAGTGTCAGTTCGGACGACGCTACTCTGCGCAGGTATGACGAAGTGGTCGTGCCGGAAGCTGCAAAGGTGTTGTCGGACACGGTGTTTCCTAAATTCACGGGAATACACCTGCTGGGCTCGCACACGGAGTATGCGTTAAGATATCCTGAAGAGTTCGGAAGATTCGATGCAAAGACTGTTCTTGAAGCCTTTCCGGGGAGAAACATTACGTCAAGGCAGGCGCACGTGGTGGCGACGTACGATAATTCCATCTGCTACACGGATTATATTCTAAGCCGCATCGTCGGTATGGTGGCCGCGTCGGGACAGCCTGCCGTGCTGATATATTTTTCCGACCATGGCGAAAATGTGTATGACGACGGCGACTTCTGCGGCCGCGACGAGAGGTATGTGAGAGTGCCGTTTTTCATCTATGCCAACGCTGCGTTCCGCACGGCGCAGCCTGCGTTGTGGCAGCAGCTGCGGCAATCAGCTGACAGGCCTTTCTCGACGGCTGATATAAGTCATCTGATATGCACTCTGACGGGCACGGCTTATGCGGCTTATGATGAGAGAAAGGATGTGTCGTCGCCGTCCTATGTATGCGACAAGCGTTTTGTGGATGACAGGGAATGGCAGTATGATAAATAGCAGAAGAGGTGTGCCTGCGTGGAGCGGACACACCTCTCGGGTTATGATAGAGTGGAATCGTAGGCTTATTTGCCGAGGCGTCTGATGCAGCCTATGGCCACTTCGGCGAGTTTCAGGGGATAGCGCAGGGGGTCGAGCAGATAGCCTGCGGGGATGCGGTTTTTAGTGTAGCTGCGGTAGTGGTCGCGGAGTATGCGCCAGTGGCTTTTGAGGCCGGCTGTGGAGGCGCCGCCCTGGCGCATGGTGACGAAGTCGAGGGGCATGTAGCGCAGGCGCAGGCGGTGGCGGTAGATGAGGCGCAGCATGTTGTCGAAGTCGGAGGCTATGCGCATGTCGAGGTCGAAGCCTCCGTAGCGCTTGTAGATTTCGCGACGGCAGTAGAACGAGGGGTGGGCGGGCTGATAGCCGAGGAGCATGAGGGGGCGGCGGAAGTAGGCGCCGGAGTAGTAGCGTACGCAGCGTGTGAGGTCGGCTTCGTCGACGTAGTGTATGTCGCCGCAGACGGCGTCGATGGCGGGGTCGGCGAGTTCGCGGGCCACTTGCTCGAGGATGTCGGGGGAGGAGTAGAAGTCGTCGGAGTTGAGTATGCCGACTACGTCGCCTGTGGCCATGGCGAGGCCTTTGTTCATGGCGTCGTAGATGCCGCGGTCGCGCTCGCTGATGTAGCGCAGTGTGTGGCCTCCGGTGTAGCGTGGCTGCATGCTGCGCACGATGTCGATGGTAGCGTCTTTTGAGCCTCCGTCGACGATGATGTGCTCGATGTCGCTGTGGGTCTGTGCGAGTACGCTTTCTATGGTGTCTCTAACGGTGGCGGCGCTGTTCCATGTGGCCGTGATGACGGATATTTTCATAGGTAGACGGAGGCCCGGCGCTGAGGTTTTAAAAGCGTCAGGCGCGTGGGTGTCTTATATTTTGATGTTGTATTTTTCGAGAAGGTGGCGGCGTATGAGTTCTTTGTCGTCGCCGCAAGCTTTTTTGATTTCGAAGACTTTGGCGTCGACGAGTGTGCGGTACCACCATCCCTGCAGGAAGTGCCAGAGGAAGCCTTCTTTGCCTTCGAGGAATCCGAGTTTGAGGAAGTAGCGGTAGGCGAAGTAGGCGAATGAGCGCCAGAACAGCGGCTGCCGTGCGTATTTGTGCTTTCGCATGCGCTTGGCGAGTGCCTGGTCGTTGAGTTGCTTGCCTTCGTCGGCTCTGGCTGAGCCTGTAAGGTCGTATTCCATGTCGAGCAGATCGACGGCTTCGCGTATGGCGTAGCCGACGTGTTTCTGTGTCCACCAGCTGAGGTTGTTGAGGTTGTCGTCGGCAAATTCGTTGTCGAAGTCTATGGCCCGGCCTTCTGTGAGCTGGATGTGTTCGTCCATCATGCGTACTTCGCTGGCGGCTTTGCCGTACTGGAAGAGTCGCATCAGCCGTATGACTGGCATGCCGCGGCGTATGGTGCGCCCGAGGAATACGCGGCGCAGGGGGAAGACTATGCCGGTGTAGCTGTCTTCGAGGGTGGGGAGTTTTTGTTTAAGCTCTTCCTGGAGTTCGGGAGTGAGGTATTCGTCGGCGTCGAGTCGGAGCACCCATTTTGTTTTTATGGGGGCGTTTTGCAGGCCCCAGTTGAACTGTGTGGCGTAGTTGGTCCACTTGTTCTGAAGTATGCTGACGTTGCTGTACTCGCGGGCTATCTCGAGTGTGCGGTCGGTTGAGAAGCTGTCGATGATGAATATGTCCTTCACGAGTGGCGAGATCCGGTCAAGGCAGCGCCTGATGTGTAGTTCCTCGTTGAAGGTGAGGATGATTACGGAAATGTCAAGCATTGTTTTTATTCTATGGGGGCAACTTGGTTGAGGAAATCGATCATTTTTTCAGATGGTCGGCAGGAACTGAGATTGTCGTATTTTACTCCAAGTTTCTTTTCGAGTTCAGGAACGTTTATTTTATAAAGGAAATTATCGCTATAGATTATGCCATTTTCCTTCATGATCTCAAGGGCTTTTTTTCCTAAATCCCGACTGAATCTGCTATCTATTTTTCCTTTGTGCTTGGCCCAATTGCCTTGGCCTTTACTGTCGCAGCAGAAGGACAGCAGGAGTCTGCGTATTTTATGAAACAGCCGTTTATCATAAGGCTTTTGCTTGCAGATGGCCGGGTCTATTGAAATATACTTGTTGGCTGGGTAAGGTGGCTTGGATTCTGTGTGAATTGACAGTCCGGCTCCAAATGTATTAATGGCGGGATATGTTTTTCCGTTGGAGTCTATTTCGCATGTTTCGGCGGTGATATTTACAGTCTCTTTTTCTCCTCCTATTATCTGCAGCTCTGAACAAGCTATGGTGAATTTGTCACAATCGATTGATATGGGACTGAGCAGAAGTACTCTTTCGCCGGATGCAATGATGTCAATATCGCCGGAAATGGTAGTATTGCTGAATCCTCTGCCGAGTGAGAAAGGTTTGTCGGCCGGGATATAGAACAAGAGATTGAATTCACGGCTTGCTCGCCTGTCGACAATGTTATGATATATGAAATCGGCAGAGATAAGGCGTTCAGCCTTGTATTCATCTTCATCAAAGGATTCGAGTATAACTTCAGATGTTATGTTTTTGGAGTTGATGGAGTTGAAGGATTCTGCGAGATCGCAAGACAGATATGCGGGTATAGCTTTGATGGCAGCTTCAGGATCATATCCTTCTTGACCTGATGATTTGCCGCAGATATTGGCGAAGATCGGGAAAAGAGCGAATGAGTTCTTCAGCATGTTTCTTTCGACATACTCTTCGACGAGGATGGAATAATCATCGGATGTGGCAAGAGTCGCAAGGATAAAGCTTTCGAAAACCACATTCTGGATTTTATGGTCTTCGAGGAACGGATGTTCGTCGGCAAAAGTTGAAATCTGTTCGGAGTATTGGGCGAGGAATGCAGGATCATCAACAGGCTTTATGTCAAGGTCTAAGCCTAATACGGAGGATAATATACGGGCGCATTGCTCTGTATTGTCGTAAACTTTTTTCCGAACGAGCTGCTTAAAGTCTTCGTCTCGCTTGGAAATGATGTTTTCTACGAGTTTGGGAAAGACTTTTTCGTTTTTTTCTCGGTCAAGAATTGTCTGTATTATGTCTATGAGCAGGCGGATATTCTTGTAGCCTGAAGCATTAAGACGGTTGATTATGTTCTGAAAGTTTCGATTGTCTTCAAACATTCTTGCTATGGCCAGAAGGACGGGTGCATAGCCTATGAAATTAACATAGTTTTTGTTATTGCAGTCGCTTTGGCGATTAAAGAAGCATTCGATAGAGCTAATTATTAGGTTTTTCGCTTCTGTATATTTGTCTGAATATGGTAGTCCGTGCTTCTTTAGCACCATATTGTCTATGAAGGTGTTGGCCTGCGAAATTGAGAAGGGTTCAATCTGAAGCCAAAGGCATGATATATGGTTGTCTTCGAGATATTGAGCTGTTTCGAAGGCTACATTCGGACGTCCGGTCATGACGAAGGGAGTAGCTCCCGGATCACAGTCCTTGGTGATTTTAATCACATCGTCAAGAAAAGCGTGATATCCGTCGGTGGAGACTTTAAGCAGCCCTTCGTCAAGGGCATCTATGATGATTGTTTCGCGTCCTTGCGACAGTTCTTGTTTGACTGCGGAAAGGTCTTGGTACTCTCTTGCGAGAATACCTGTCATTGTGCTGTCGCCCACGGCCTTGTGTATGGCAAGGTCGAAAATCGGCATATTAAATTTGCCTGAAAGATAGCGAGACATCGCTGTTTTGCCGACGGCTCCCGAGCACGAAATGAGCAAAATCTGCGGATTGTCTTCAAGTCTGCCATTCATTATGGAGAGAAAAGGCTCTACGTAGAGTTTGCTTTCTTCTGCAGGATATATAGTAAAGGAGCTGTCTTTTATGTACTCGCGGTCTGCTTTATCTATTCTTTCCCAATGAAGAGTGTCTGCTATAGTTGTTATGCCTAAGGACATGTGATGAATATGAAAGTGATTTATCGGATAGTGCGATTTTTGATGAATTTGGCGGGATTTCCGCCGACTACGGTCCAGGGGGCGACGTCTCCTGTAACGGTGGAATTGGCGGCAATCACGGCATAGTCGCCTATTGAACAACCTTGCAGGACTGTAACGCCGGTAGTGAGCCAGCAGCATGAGCCTATCATGATGGGCTTGGTAATCAATTCGAAATTGTTGGATGATATGTTGTGGCTGCCTGTGATAAGGTAAGTGTCTTTACCGATGCACGTTGTTTCGCCTATGGTCACGGGCGCCATGGCGTAGACCCATGTGTTTTCGCCTAACGACGATAGCCTGCCCATGGTGAGATGCCAGGGATATTCGATTTTTGATTTCGGGTGGACGGATGCAGACCAGTCGACTTTGGCACCGAATAATCTGAGCAGGAGTATTCTCCATTTTCTAAATATGCTCAGAAATGGAGGTGTGAACCGAAAAAACGTCGAGTTGACGCATCCCCACAGTAAGTTCTTTATTTTCTGCGAGGCCGGCATTGTGTTGGTTTGTACTGGAGTGAACATGTCAGTCGTTTATGATGCGCTTTTTCAGGAACTTAGCGGGATTGCCGCCGACCACTGTCCAGGGCTCGACGTCCTTGAAGACGGCGGCTCTGGCTCCGATTACGGCTCCCTGACCTACTGTCACCCCCATTCCTACGAAGGCTTCGGTCGCTACCCAACTACGGTCTTCCAATATGATACGCGATGTGGTTTGTTCGTGTTTTTCGCTGAATATATTATGAGAACCGCAACAAATGTATGCACCTTCAGATATTGTACAATCGTGTCCCATGATCAAAGGAGCTACATTAAGAACTGTAACATGGCTTCCTATTACAGAATACTCACCCATTTCAATGAACCAGGGAATGAATACTTTCGCACTTGGATGAATAACTGCTGTTGAAGCCATTTTAGCGCCAAAAGCACGATAAACGAATCTCACCCATGCATTTAGAAATATTCTTGGACATGGTCGTATAAATATGAGCCATACGATGTTCCATATTTGTTTTAGTATTCTCATTCGTATGGAATAAGGATTTGGAAAATCCTTCATGGAATAGTGGCCTTGTTCTGAATTTTTCATATATCGTTCCACGTAATGATTTTATGTCTGCCTTTTGTGTGAATTTTATCAGTAAACTGATTTAAATTTTCGTATTTAGTTTTGTATCAACGTTCATTCTCAGAATCATAGAGTCTGTATGAATACCAATATCAATCACAGAATAATCAGGAGGATTGTCTATTTGCTTGATTATGGTATCGCTCCAGATTGTATCCAGAGTTAAGCTCTTTTTTGTAAATGCAGGAACGATTGTTGAGAGTGATAGTGATGGAAGAATCTTCGGGTGTCTCTCCGAAGTAGTCCTTCATAATCAGTTCATAGAAAGCACTTGATGCACATGTGACAATCGTACTCTTTCCGGAGCCGTTTTGTCCTGTGATTGCGTAAAGTCCCTTTTCAAGCGGTAAATCTATCTGTAGATCTTCAATACACTTGAGCTTATGGATGGCTACGTTTAGTTTCACGAGGATTCGATATTAAGGTTAAATCAGATACCCCGGGTGATATATATCACTCATAGACGAATTCTGGTTTTGGTCCGTTGCCTGCGATCCATTGGTAGAGGCGGGCCATTTTTTCGCCGAGGATGTCGACGGCGTAGTTTTCGCGGATGAGGCGTCGGCCGTTTTGTCCCATAAGGGTGAGCTGTTCGGCGGGGAGGTTTTTGAGTTCGAGGATAGTGCGGTTGATGGTAGTCTGGTCGTTGTCGATCCAGCGTCCGCAGTCGTAATCTTCGAGTTCGCGCCAGGGCATGCCTTTTGATGCTACTACAGGTACTCCCCGCACGAGGGCTTCGGTGACTATGTTGCCGAAGTTTTCGAAGTCGCTGGGCACTACGAGGAGAGACAGTTGCGAGATGGCGCGGTCTTTTTCTTCGCCGTTGAGGAAGCCCGGAAATTCTACGTTGGAGAGGCCGAGGCGCCGGACTTCGTTCTGCAAGAAGTTCATGTATGTTTCGTCGCCTCCGCCGATGATGACGAGCCGGCTGTCGGCGAGACTGTCGCGCAGGTCGGCGAAAGCGTGTATGAGGCGTTCGATGCGTTTGCGGGGGTGTACGCGGCCGAGGTAGCCTACCGTGAATACGGGTTTGGAGGGTATGGGGCGATCGATGAGGCCGGTGATTTCGATGGGGTTGGGGAGCACGGCTACGGGGTTGGTGAAGCCGAGCGCGCGATAATGGTCCATCTCTTCGGTGCATGTGGCCTGTACGCATGCTGCGTGTGCGAATACGCTGCGCTGATACAGGGCCATCATGATTCGTTTGGGCAGTGCGTGGTGGGCGAGGGCCTGGGGATAGAGCATACCTCGCGGTGCGACGATGTAGGGTTTGCCATGGCGGCGTGCATGGCGTGCGACGGCGAGTCCGTGGTGCATCCATGTGCCGTGGATATGGTAGATGTCGGTGTCGGCTTCGTCGCGCAGGATGGGGCCGATGTTGTCGACATAGGCGAATGGTGCGTATTTGCCTCTGTGAGTGAGGCGGACGCGCTGGGAGGGGTCGTAGAGGCGGCTGCCGTCGAGAGGCTGCTCGCTGAGGCCTACGCACTCTACGCCTGCGTGCTCGAGGCCTTTCATGGTGAGGCTCATGCTGAGCGCGGGCCCGCCTGAACGAACATCGAGCGAGCCTGAATGTAGGGCTTTCATTTATTGGAAGTTAGCGTATATTCTATTGTACATGTCGGCGATATGGTCGGCCCGATATCGGCGGGCGTTGTCCAGTCCGCGCGAAATGATAGAATCTCTAAGGGCTTCGTCGGAGATTATTCTTGTGTAGGCGTTTCTTATGCTTTCGACATTGAAAGGGTCGACGAGTAGTGCCGCTCCTTGTCCTGCGACGGACTTCATGGGTTCGATGTCGGATGTTATGCAAGGTCTACCTATAGCTTGAGCTTCAATAATGGGCATTCCGAAACCTTCGTATGTGGAAGGGAAGTTTACAATATCGGCGGCTTTGTATTCTTCGACGAGTTGTTGCTCGGATATGTCGTAGTCGTTGCGATAGTCGATTTTATGCTCCGAGAGTTCCTGCTTAAGGCTGTCTGAGAGTTTTCCTATGATGACGAGTCGGCAGTCTATGCCTTTGAGGGCCCTGATGGTTCTGTGCAGGTTTTTGTTGTCTTTGGTGCCGATGTGCAATACAACGGGTTTGGAGCTGTTGAACGGACGGGGTGTATGGACGTATGCTTCGCCTATGGGGTCGGGCACGATGTGTACTCTCTCGGCGGGGAATGCAGTGTAGTTTATGACTTCCTGCTTGCTTTGCTCGCTGATGCAAACGAGAAATCTGTTTCGCAGCAAAGATTTCAAAAAGAGAAATGACAGCAGTGCTTTGCGTGCCTTGCTTCCTCTGTTTTCGCTGAATCTTTTAAGATCGTGTACTGTTGTGAGCGTACGGTTTTTGGGGAGGACGTAGCTGAGATAGTGGGCCGCTCCGGTGATATGGTAAATTCCGTCTGACTTATGGCGCGCCATGAAGCATAAATTTCTGAGCACGCCTTTGAGGGAGCCTACGAAATCGGGCAGATGGATTTTTTGAACATCATTTTTTTTTGCCAGTAAAGGATACAGAACGTCAAATACTTTGGAAATGCTAATTCCATCGCCTTGCCGGCGATAAATCAGGGTTATTTTCATAACAAACCAAGAGATTCAAGTACTTTCTTAATGGTATTCTTATTGGAATAGCCTGATTCAATGCATCTTTGATGGCCTGCTTCGGCTATACGGCTACGTTCGTCTTCGTGTTCGAGATAGTAAGAGCAGATGTTGAAGAGTTCTTCGTTGTCGGAAAAGAATGCTGCTTCTTTTCTGTCGGTGAACAGTGCTTCGTGTTCGGGTGTTCGCTCGGCCACGAGCATGGAACCGCAAGCGGGGATTTCCATGGTACGGGTGGTCTGCAGATCGAAATTCATTTTTCGGAGGAAGCAGAGCGAGATGTCGAAGGCTGAGAGCGCTTTATTGTAGTCTTCGGAGAAAAGACCTTTCGGCTCTATCGTCAGATTGGGATATAAACCCGAATATTCGGCCCATTTGCTGTCGCCCCAGACTCTCACCGGAAGTCCTCGCTCGGCGAGGTAGAGGATGGAGTCGCAGCGTTCTTTTTCCCAGGAGCCGATGAAACCTATTCTGCCTCCGAGCCGCTTTTTCTCTTCAAGGCTCAATTTATAGGGATGATGGAATTTGGGCTCATAGGCGTTGTTTACGAATACGACTTTTTCGGCTCCCATGTCGTGCAGGGTATCTACGATGTAGGACTTGGTAGTGACAAAGCAGTCGTAAAAGCGGAGTCCACGGAGGAAGTTCTGACTTTGGTTGTGCCTCTCGGCCATGTTGTCGGGCGAGTAACCTACGATTTTGCAGTCGGGCTGTTTTTTCTTTATGTAAGCCAGGGTTGAGGAATCAATATAGACGCCTTTGTCTATCCACACAAGATCAAAAGATTTTTCAGATACAGTCTTTTTAATCTTTTTATTCAGTGGTAAGTTCTTGAAGTCAACCGGGAGTTTTAAGCGTGAGAATGCATAGCGTCGGAGTCTGTCGGCGAATTTTTCATGCTTGGTGGAGTCTATCTCTGTGACTTGCCCCAATTCGTGCAGTGCCCAATTGCGGTGCAGGCATGTGTTGCTTTCGCCGTAAGCCGAAAACTGGCCGATTGATAGAATCTGTATCATTTACTATTGATGAATTTAGTCATGGGGAATACTTTTCTGGCAAGGAAAAGATAGAAAAGACTGATGATGTAGAAAATCACACCTCCGTCGATGAACGATTCAAAATCTTTAAGTATGACTAAAATAATACTATACATCAGCCATATGGCAATTATGTTATAACTAATCATCGGTATGATCTTCCTCCAAATCCACCCGATAAATACACCGGCAAAAAAAGGAAAAAACAAAGCGGCGAACAGTCCTAATGAGAAATAGATACCGCCGATAAAACCAATTGTTACCGAGGTGTTTACTTCACCGGCGTAATAGGAATTTATGGCTTCCTGCTCCCAATTGGAAGATCCTCTTGAGAGTCGATACATCATATTGCCTACGACGTTTGGCGGCTTGTCAGGCCATAAGAAGCGTGGAATGGCCATGCCTGCCGTATAAAGAAAGTAGGAATAGACGGGCTTGTGGGTCTGGGCGTAATGTATAGACCATGCATTGCAGCCAATGGAACCTGCACGCATCATCATGTAGTCAGTTGACATTTCCGAGACATCTGTGTTCTTGAATTCCCCTTCTTTAAGTATGTAATCTGCATAACTTGAAAAGACTTCTGTGACCTCTACTTCAGACCAGTCTAAATTCTTTTTAGAACTTATATGTCTGAAAATAGCCACATACGGGAACACTACGTAAATTGCAAATACACCTACTATAGTAAGTTTCAACAATATCTTGGGATAAATCGTAAATTTTCCGCTTTTATAGCCAATCAGGAGATATATGAGATATGGAACAAGATTGGTCAATATTTCTTCTTTCATGCCATGGCCTAAAACGAGTATAATCTCTAACACGGTTATAGACCAATACAATTTTAGGATTTTGTTTGAACCGGATTTAAGAAGTTTATAAGACAAAAATGTCAATACTAAGATCTGTCCCTTGTCGGCAAACGCTACAAGAACAGATGTCAGAGATGCCAGTGGTATAATATAGTCTATTATCCGCAGACACCAGATAAAGGCATATAGTCTCAATGCCCATTTCTCATAGTCCAGGTTGGTTTCCTGAATTAGTACTGCCGGGTCTGGGAGCGGATTCCTTCGATTCTTATAGTCTATGAAATAATATCCCGATAGAATAAGTATATGCTCCAATGACAGAAACCAAAGAGATAGACCAAGGTAGGGTGTGATGTTTGATGTTCCAAAATAAAACGTTTCACCCTCTTTTAATTCGTTGGCTATACTGAGACCGTTCAAACCAACAAACTGAATGGTCACGAGAGCAATGAAAATTATCGGTTGCAATCCATCGGATAATCTAACCTCCTTATAAAAAAGGAAAACATAGCTTGCTATGTTCCAATAACAATATAGGCGAATGTACTCCGCCTGCGACATAATAGTAGGATCGTCAAGAAACAACCACATTATCAGCAGAACGAAAAGCTGCGTCAATATATATAGAGACCGAAAATGGAAAAGTCTGTTGATTGTGTTATCCATTAACGTGTTGTGGATTGGAAAGGGGCTATAATATGGTGTTGAGGTCTTAATTTTGCCGTATGGATTTCAAGAACTTGTCGTAGCGTTTTCCATAGGCCGACCATGTCAGATTCTCAATGGCGTGTCCTGAATAGGATTGTCCATTAAGAGTTGTGCTTTTCTCAAGAGTTTTTTCAATGGCATCGAGCAAAGCTTCCGGGGTATATGCCTTGATGATATTTATCGCTTCTTTGTCCTCTACCATTTTTAGCAACTCCGGAGCTCCGCAGTCGGGGCTGCCTACAATAGGGAGGTTGCACGCCAAGGCCTGTGACAATACCATACCGAAGCCATCCTGACGCGACGGGAGTACGAATATTCGAGCTTTGTTCAGATAGTTGATGAGCTCGCTCTGCTGGACGGGATCAATATGAACAAAGCGGGGATTGTTGTCGGGAAAAGGCAAATCTCCTAAAGGTCCTACATGCAGGAATTTGTAATTTGTTTCCGAGAGTGCGCGGACTATGAGGTCGCACCCTTTCTGATAGCACCAGTTTCCGACCATTATGACGTCGAACTCCTTTTTAGTTTCCGGAAGCGGCTTGAACATAGTCAAGTCCACGCCATAAGGGTTTAAAAAGAGCTTTTCGGGAGAATAGTGATGTTTGACGAAACTGTCGATTACGTGCGAGGATGCAACGGATATATAGTCGGCCGTCTCGTAGTCTCTCAACTCTCTTTCAATGTCATAGCCGGGGATGACGATTGTGCCGGGTCTGCTACTTTCTTCGAGTATACGTTTTTGCTCAAGAATGTGTTTGCTTCCACGTTCGACAATGATGGTTGCGCCTTGTTTTTTTGCTTTTTCAAGTGTATGGCAGAATACTCCGCTCATGGCTATTACAACATCGCATTTGCGCATTGTCAAGGATGTGATGTAATCCTGAGCGATGAAGGCATATTTTTTAGCGTTTTTGAGTCTGAATTTTCTTAGTGCGAGAAATGGGGCGAGAAACGGCAGGCAGTTTCTATTTATCTTGGGGTTCAGTCCAAATCCGGCCGCTCTTTTGTCGGATACGTATGAATAGAATCTTACATCATGTCCGAGCCTGTCAAGCTCTCTTGCAAGGTCAAGGACATGAAAACGGCCTGGAGATAGAATGTTTATTTTCATTTTGCTCTTAATTTAGGAAATTTGTTTGACAAATATACAATCAAATCCCCCCCTAAAAGCTTTTCGACGCACAACTCACTGTGGACGCATTTGCGCTTGCGGATTTCTTTCGCGGGATTGCCGCCGACAACGGACATGGGCTCTACGTCTTTTGCCACAACGCTTCCGGCACCTATGACCGCGCCACGACCTATGCGCCGGCAGGATGGAAGTATGATGGAGTGGGGGCAGATCCACACGTAGTCTTCTATGACCAGGCCGTCGCTTTTGCGGGTGTTTTCCCACTGTTCGCTATCTATATTGTGACTGTCAATGATGATTTCTGTGTCGTTTCCTATTATGACATTGTCGCCGATTGTGACATTGTATCTTGAGCTCTGCAGCCTGCAATCGTTAATGGATACGTGATTGCCTATGACGACTTTTGGACCGAGGCTGCGTGCGAAATCTTTGAAGAAACATGCTCCTGTGCCGACGGTGGCTCCGCGCTTGCGGGCTATTTTTCTTGCCCGAGAGAATACGAGGTAGCGCTTTACACGCGCCAAAGCACCCATCCAGAAGCGTAATGCGCTTCTATTTCTGATGCTTTCTGAGTAGGAATTCGATGTTTCTTGCATTGAGGTCTTTTATGTTGTCATGCGTGAGTTTAAGTCCGGCCTTAATTGTGTAGCACGTCATGGCGAAGTGGGCGAGAATCATAGTAGCTGTGACCAAGTAAAGGGGGTGCTTTGATATGCACAGCCATATGGCGATAATTATAGATGCGCCACAGGAAACTGCGTATATAAGTCCCATTCGCTGATGGTTATTGGTGGCCATAAGGGTGATGCCGCTCGCAGTCCATGTGATTTTCATCAGTACTGCCATTATAAACATGGTCATCAGAGGATATGAGAATTGCACCAATCCGCCGGTCCATATCTTGTAAATGTAGGGGCCTAACAGCAGGATGGCTATGGCACAGATTATAGAGAACAACCAGCTCGTAGTGAGTGATTTCGAGTGCAGGCCTCGCATGCGACGGTAATCGTTTTGGCCGTATGCGATGGAATACTCGGGCCAGACTGAGTTGTTGATAGTGGAAAGCAGGACTATAATGAAGTTGCACATAGTGCGGGTGGTGTTGTATTCCACAACATCTGCCGCACCGAAATATTTGTTGACGATAAATGTATATCCTTGAAGCAGAATGGCATTGCCTATGGGGAAAGCCATGAATGCGAGAGAGGGCTTTACAAGGCTGATAAGCAGAGGTTTGTTTATGTTTCTGAATGAGAAGTGGTAGTCGAAATATTTTTTACTGTCGAACCACTTGAAAATAATGACGACTATGGGCGGAAGACACAGAGCTATGCACAATGTGACAAGGCCTTGACTGAAGTAAAGGCATGCTGCAGTAATCAGTACGGTAGAAAGCAGAGATAGCTGGTCGATATAGACGCATCTGCTGTTTTTGTGGTTGGCGCGGTAGATGGCGTTCTCTATTCCGCTGTACATGCCCACATAGATTTTCACAACGATGAGTATGAGCACCCATGCGGCTTCGGTGTTGGTGATGGAGTGCAGATTGAAGAATTTCACCAGGTCGAAGGCTGCTATCATAGATGCTACTATGAGTAAAGATACTGCGAATATGGCCGAAACTATAACGATATTGTCGGTGAGCAGTTCGTTGCATTCTTTGGTGTCTTTCTCGGCAAGTTTTATGGAGAAGCGGTTCTGTATGACGGTATTGAGGCCAATGTCGGACATGGAGAATATGACCGTTATGGCCGAGAGGACAAGCCAGTCGGCATACAGGTCGTTGCCCCAGAAGTAAATGTAGAGAGGAACAAGCGCAATCTGATTGAGTAGGTTGACTCCTACCCCGAACAGGTTGGCCAAAATGTTTTTTCTTATCGGCGAGTTGCCGAATTTTTTCAGGGGATTCAATGCTGTAGTGAGCTTTGAATATTCAAGGCAGGGACGCGGGGCAGGTAAAAGGTTGATTACACAATAGGCTATGTGTGTGGTGTCTCGCGTCCCTGTCTGATATGGGAATCAGTCACGTTTGAAGATGTCGCGGGTGTAGACGCGGGGGGCGACGTCGTCGAGGCAGGAGTCGTAGCGGTTGGCTATGATGGCGTTGCTCTGCTGCTTGAAGCGGTCGAGGTCGTTGACCACGACGGCGCCGAAGAAGGTGGAGCCGTCGGGGAGGGTGGGCTCGTAGATGATGACGGTGGCGCCTTTGGCTTTGATGCGCTTCATGACGCCCTGGATGGAGCTCTGGCGGAAGTTGTCGGAGTTGGACTTCATGGTGAGGCGGTAGACGCCGATGGTGATGGGGTGTTCGCGGTCGGCCTGCCAGGTGGCGTCGGCGGCGTAGTAGCCGGCGCGGCGCAGCACCTGGTCGGCGATGAAGTCTTTGCGGGTGCGGTTGCTCTCGACGATGGCCGGCATCATGTTTTGGGGCACGTCGGCGTAGTTGGCCAGGAGCTGCTTTGTGTCTTTTGGGAGGCAGTAGCCGCCGTAGCCGAACGAGGGGTTGTTGTAGTGGGTGCCGATGCGGGGGTCGAGGCCTATGCCCTCGATGATGGCCTGTGGGTCGAGGCCCTTGACCTCGGCGTAGGTGTCGAGCTCGTTGAAGTAGCTGACGCGCAGGGCGAGGTAGGTGTTGGCGAAGAGTTTGACGGCTTCGGCTTCTTTCATGCCCATGTAGAGGGTGTCGATGTCGGGCTTGAGGGCGCCTTGCTGGAGCAGGGCGGCGAAGGTGTGGGCCATGTCGGTGAGGTGGCCGGTGTCGGTGAGGGCGTCGATGGCTTGGTTTTCGGCGTCTTCGCCAGGGATGTGCTTGGGTATGCCGACGATGATGCGCGAGGGGTAGAGGTTGTCGTAGAGGGCTTTGGACTCGCGGAGGAATTCGGGGGAGAAGAGCAGGTTGAGCTGTGTGGCTCCGGCGCGGTGGTAGCGGAGGTAGAGGCTGCGGGTGTAGCCTACGGGGATGGTGCTCTTGATGATGATGGTGGCGCGGGGGTTGACGCTGAGCACGAGGTCGATGACTTCTTCGACGTGGCAGGTGTCGAAGTAGTTGCGCACGGGGTCGTAGTTGGTGGGTGCGGCTACGATGACGATGTCGGCGTCGGCGTAGGCGGCGCGGCCGTCGAGGGTGGCGGTGAGGTCGAGGGTTTTCTCGGCGAGGTAGCGCTCGATGTAGTCGTCCTGGATGGGGGAGAGGCGGCGGTTGAGCATGTCGACTTTTTCGGGGACGACGTCGACGGCGGTGACTTTGTTATGCTGGGCGAGGAGGACGGCGAGGCTGAGACCTACGTAGCCGGTGCCTGCGACTGCTATTTTCATAGTGTGTGTAGGGGATTGAGTATGGTGGAGTGTGAGTTTTTCTTGTTTATCGGTGTAGGCCGGCGGTGGCTTGCTGCATCCAGCGGGCGAGGTGTCGTTGGCCTTCACGGTTGTAGTGTATGCCGTCGCGGAAGTGGTCGGGGGTTTCGCCGTTGCTGATGCCTGTGGTGAGGGGGATGTTGTGGCTGCGTGCCCAGTCGATGATTTCCCGGCCCTGGGTGTTGAAGCTGCCTTTGCGGAGTTCGTGGATGTCGGGATGGAGGTATATCCGGAACGGTATGTTCAGGCTGTCGGCTATCTGACGGATGCGGTCGAAGCCGGGATTGAAGGGGGCGGGGCCTTTCTGTATGTCTGTGCCGTTGTGGCTTTTGGGCGGGTTGATGTGGAGTGTGCGTTTGAGGCGGGGGAGGAGGTAGCGGTGGCAGAGTTCTGCGATGGCGAGCGGGTACTGCCGGTCGGGGTAGGCGGGTGTGCCGACGATGGGGCTGAAGTCCATGTTGTCGTGGGCGTCGTGGCTTGTGACTATGAGCAGTATCAGGGAGGCTGTGAATGTGCCGTGTGTGTCGAGGTAGGCTGCGCAGTTGTCGGGGCCCCATGAGCCGGCTGAGATGTTGAGTATCTGTATGGTGTCGTTGGAGGCGAGGGTTGTGGCTATGTCGGCCTGGTCGGTTGGCGCTCCTCCGTTGAGCACGCTGTCGCCGAGTCCGAGGACTATTGTTTTGCTGCTGTCGGGTTCGTCGCTTCGCTGGCTGTAGGAGTTGTAGTGGATGGTGTGGCGGAAGCGGTGGCGGTGCTGGGATGGTGCGAAGGAGTACTCGTAGCAGGGATGGGTGGTGCAGAGGGCTGCGTCGCAGAATCCGAAGACGGTGCGGAGGATGATTTCTGTGGCGAGTGCGATGAGCAGCAGTGTGCAGGCTGTGATGGCGAGTGCGCGTCTGCTCATCGTGTGTTATTTGCCGGCTTTGACGTGGTTTTCGCCGTAGTTGTAGTGGGAGGCGTAGCCGTAGTTGTAGCCGTAGCGGTAGCCGTGGGAGAGGGTGCCGGAGCTGGTGGAGGTGCCGTTGAGGATAAGGGCCATGCTGCGGTATTTTTTGCTCTGGAAGAGGGTTTCGAGTTCGGGGAGCATGGAGCGCTCGAAGAGGCCGGCGCGGATGACGAAGATGGTGCGGTCGGCGTACTGGTCGATGATCTGTGCGTCGGCTACGACTTCGATGGGGGGACAGTCGATGAGGATGTAGTCGTAGGTGGCGCGCAGGCTGTCGAGGAGCTGCTTGAAGGCGGGGCTTTCGAGGAGTTCGGCGGGGTTGGGGGGCAGGGTGCCTGTGGGGAGGAGGCTGAGGTGGGCCGAGGATTCGACGGGGCGTATGAGGGTGGAGAGGTCGCTGTCGGAGCCGTTGAGGTAGTCGGCGAGGCCTCGGGCGGGGCTGTTGACGTAGCTGGATGCGGAGCCGTGGCGGAGGTCGCCGTCGATGACGAGTACGCGCTTGCCTTTGAGGGCGAGGGTCTGGCCGAGGTTCATGGCTACGAAGCTTTTGCCGGAGTGGGGGTTGAAGGAGGTGAGTGCGATGATGTAGGCTCCGCCGAGGTCTTTGGGTTTCATGAACTCGAGGTTGGTGCGGAGCACGCGGAAGGCTTCGTTGATGATGTCGCGGTGGCCTTCGCGCACGGCGATGGCGTTGTCGGAGTTGGGGTCTTTGCCGTGGTCGGCTCCGGGCATGAGGGGTATCTCGCCGAGGAAGGGGAGGGTGAGGTTTTCGAGGTCTTTGCGGCCGCGCACTTTGGTGTTGCTGATTTCGCGCACGTAAGTGACGCCGAAGGGTATGGCCAGGCCGAGAAGGAAGGCTATAAGCATGATGTTGCGGCGGTTGGGCAGCACGGGCACGCCTGCCGAGCCGGGTCGGTTGACAATGCGGGTGTTGTAGGCGGTGAAGGCCTGGGAGAGCTCGTTGTCCTCGCGTTTCTGGAGCAGGAAGAGGTAGAGCGATTCTTTGACTTTCTGCTGGCGCTCCACGCTGAGCAGGTATTTGGCCTGTGTGGGGTTGGATGCGATGCGCGAGATGGTCTGTGCCTCGCTGCGCGGCAGACCTTTGATCTGTGTGCTGAGTTCGACTATCTGGTTGTCGACGGTGCTGACGATGGCGTGGCGCTGTGCGTCGAGCTGTTCGTCGAGTGTCTGCACGAGGGGGTTTTTGTCGGATGATTTCTGCACGAGGGCGTTGCGCTTGAGCACGCTGCGGTTGTATTCGGCTATCTGCTGTGCGAGGGTGGAGTTGGTGATGCCGGAGTTGGCGGGCAGGAGCTGGTCGCGCGAGGCGTCGGCGGTGAGGTATGAGCGTATGTAGCGGCTCATCTGGAGCTGGTTGTTGAGGTCGACGATTTCGGCTGCCGTGCGCTGGCTTTCGCTCATATACATGGACGATGCGGCCTGCACGTCGGGTACGAGGTTGACGCTCTTGAAGGTGGAGATGTCGCTGTCGACGTGGCCGAGTTCGTTTTCGATGACACCGAGGCGTTCGTTGATGAAGTTGCTGGTGGAGACTGCTATCTGGTTTTTGTCGCGAATCCAGGATTCGTTGTAGACGTCTATGAGTGTGGTGAGTACGTCGTCGGCGCGCTGTGTGCTCTGGTCGCTGAGTGTGAGGGTGAGCACGCTGCCTTTTTCTTCTTTCTGGCTGACGCCGAGGCGGCCGGAGAAGGATGCCTGGGTCTCGCTGAGGGGGAGTTTGCGGATGATGATTTCGCCGGTGGCGTCGGCTTCGTCGGCCTGGAAGTGGGGCGAGGGGGTGACGATGATGCTGCCTACGGGTGTGGCGATGCTGTCGCCGAGTGTGCCGGTGTAGGTGGCGGTGTATTCCTGCTCGGGGGTGGCGAGGTCGGTGATGGTGACTTTGCCTTCTTTGGCCAGGTCGAGGCGGAGGCTGACGGCCTGTTCTGGCTCGACGCCTGCGATTTCCACCTGCACGGGGAGGTTGGTGCCGTAGAGCAGCTGGTCGTGGAAGGTGCCTTTTTTGTAGTAGTTGTAGTCGAGGTGCAGGCGCTGGGCTACTTCGGTCATGAGGTCTTTGGCCTGCATTGTGGATATCTCGTTGACTATGTTGGTCTTGCTCTGGAAGAGGCCCATGGTGGAGAAGTCCTCCATGCTTGCGGTGCGTCCTTTGTTCTGCTCTTTGATGAGTATCTCGGCCGAGCGGGTGTAGACTTTGGGCGTGCGCAGGATGTAGAAGTAGGCGAGTCCGAGGCATACGGCGAGGGATACGAGTATCCAGGGCCAGTGGCGCAGGGTCATGAAGAATACGTCGCTGAGGGGCACTATGTTGGAGGTGCTGTTGCTTGCCGCTGCTTTATTCTGGGTCGGTTCCATGTTCTTGGTGTGTGGTGATGGAGGGGTGGGTTGGTTATTTCGTGGTGGTCACGATGAAGGTGGCGATGGTGATGCCGAGCGAGCCGATCGACACCCAGAAGGAGGGCGAGAGGGCTACGTTGCCGCCGGGCGTGGCCTCGCGCTTTTTCTTGTCGTTGGGCTCGACGTAGATGGCGTCGTTCTGCTGCAGGTAGAAGGCGGGCGATGCGGCCAGGGAGGCCATGTCGGTGAGGTCTACGCGGTAGGTGGTCTGTGTGCCGTCGGGCATGCGGCGCAGCACGGTGACGTTGTCGCGCATGCCGGTGGGCAGCAGGTCGCCGGCCATGGCTATGGCGTCGACGATGGTGAGGCGGTCTTTGTTGAAGTCGTAGCGTCCCGGGCGGGCCACCTCGCCTATGATGTTGATGCCGGTGTTGATGAACTCGACGGTGACGATGGGGTCTTTGACGAGGTCGTGGCTGACGAGCTCGTGCTCGATGTAGCCGGCCACTTCGTCGCGGCGCATGCCGGCGATGTGGAGTTTGCCGAGCACGGGAAAGTTGATGTCGCCTTCGGGGCTGACGGTGTAGAAGCTTGTGCGGCCGTCGTTGGAGTTGGTGCCTTCGAAGACCGACGAGCTGGTCGAGCCGGTGATGCGGGTCTGCTGCTGCACGAGGTTGAAGAGGGCCGAGAGGGCGGGGTCCTGGGTGCTCACCATGATGGAAAGCTTGTCCTCGGGCTGCACGCGTATGTCGAGCTGGCGGGCGGGGCTGACTATTGTCCCTCCGTCGATGTCCTGGAAGTATGCTACGTTCTTGGGTGTGGAGCAGGAGCTCAGTGCGAGGAGGCCTGCGAGGGCTATATGCTTGATTTTCATAACGGATGATGTTTTCGGTGGTTGTGGCGGCCGCGTCAGAGCATGCGGATGAATTCGGGGCTTACTTCGACGGCTACTGCCAGTAGCTCGGGGACTTCGATGAGGATGCGTTTGCGCCTCGAGCCGCGCAGGGAGAGCAGGCTGCCTTCGAGGCCGTCGACGGGTCCGCCGATGATGCGTATGCGGCGTCCGAGCATTTCGGGTGTGATTTCGCCGGGTCGGTAGTATTCGGGTGTGTCGGTGGCCTGTGTGGCGCGTATGAAGCGTTCCATTTCGTCGTCGCGCACGGTCATGGGGTCGTCGATGCTGTGGCCGCGGCGGTAGCGGTACTGGAGGTTGGGCAGGCGGTCGACGTAGCGGTCGAGGGTGGTTTTGTCGGCGCGGGCGAAGAGGAGGTCCTGGATGACGGGCAGGCGCCTGCGCTGCTGCTTTCCGCCTACGTTCATGAGCACTTCGGTCATGGGGGTGAACACTTCGATGCCTGCGTCGCCGAGCTCGTGCCAGGCCAGGCGTGCGGCGTTTCTGCGCTTGAGGTCGCGCAGCACGTACCAGCGGGTGTGTTCGACGGTATCCGACATTTGCGTGCGGGCTGTGGGCAGGGACAATTCTCCAAGTCCTGCCTAACTTTGTTTGACGCTAGAAGTTAAGCAGTTAAGTGTGCGTTTTGCGAAAGTTCGACGTCTGCCGCGGTGGCATTGGCCATGGGGTCTTACCATATCTCGCTGATGCCCAACAGGCGTTGGAATAAAGCTTGTAAAATAGTAGACTCTTGACAAGAGTATGCTATTTCGGCTGCAAAGTTAGTAAAATTCCGAGAATAAGCCTATATGTGGCCGTGTTTTTTCGCGGCTGCGGCTGAAAAGTGGATAAAGGCGGCGCGGGGCGGGCGTAATTTTGCAGCACGAACAGAATCAAAACAAAAGCAAAGTTATGAAGACAGTGAATGTGGAACTTTCGGCACGCTCGGGCGACGGCTCCCGCGCGTGCCACAATCTGAGGCCCTCGGCCTCGGGGCAGGGGCTGGAGCTGTGCGGCCGCCCGGCCATGGCGGCTCCCGCGGGCATGCGCGCGCTGCTGCTGTTCACGGCTCCCGACGGGCGCCGGCTGCTGTGTGCCGACGCCGCGGGCGGCCTGTATGTGCGCCCGGCCGACGGTTCGGGCGGTGCGGCGCGGCCTTTCTTCGCGAGCTCCGAGGAGCCGCTGTGTGCGGCCTATGCGGGCGGGGCGCTGCTGTTGATGTACGGCTCGGGGCTTCGTCGCTTCGCCTATCCCTCGCTGAAGGCGCTGACAACGTCAGTGCCGGAGGCTCTGCCCGTACTGCTCACGGCCGGGGCCGGGCGCCTGAGCAGCGACGTTGGCTCGCGCACTCTGGCCGGCGGCGACTACCGCACGGCGCAGGCCCTGACGCCGGCCGACGCCCGCGCCGTGGAGGCCGACTACCGCGCGGCGCTCGCGGCCGTTGCCGCCGAGGGCGTGGCGCAGGGAGTGCTGACGCAGCCCGTGCTTGCACGCTACGTGCTGGAGGATGCGGGCGGCAACGACGTGTTCGTCTCGCCGCCGGTGCTTGCCGGCCGCGCGCAGACCCTCGGCGTGAGCCGCCTCGGCATCGACTCCGCCGGCCTGCTGCAGGGCTACACGCTCGGGGCCGACGCATGGCGCCTGCAGCTCACGGTGCCCGCGGGGCTCGGCGCTGCGGGCATCAGCCGCGTGAGGGTGATGATGTCGCCGCAGTTCGCTACCGTGCTGCCGGCCGACGGCCCCGCCGACGTGCGCCTGGGCCATGGTTCGTCGGGGCAATACACGGCGCAGGTGAGCATAGGCCTCGATGCCGCGCCCGAGGCGCTGCTGGAGAGCAACCCGGCGGCGTCGCGGCGGACGCTGGCCGAGGCCGTGGCCCGCATGGCGGCCCTGGAGCGCTGTGTGGCCGTGCTCGATGCCACGCCCGGCGTGCACGTCATAGCCGCCGGCCCTGCGGGCAGTCCCGAGGCCGAGCACCGCAGCCTGAGCAGCGCGCTGCTACGCCCGGTCAAGGCCGCGACCGCGGCAGAGGTGGCGGCGGCTCCGCCCCACGGCTTCAGCGCGCGCTGCGTCGCCGCGTGCGGGCGCAACGTGTTCTGGGGCAACATAGTCCACCGCCGTTTCCGGGGCTGCGCGGCGGGCATGTTCGCCTCTACGGTCGCCGACAAGAGCTGGCGTGGCTTCGTGGCCGTTGACTTCGCCGACGGCGGGCGTGTGGTCCGCGAGACGGCGGCGAGCACGTCGGCACCCGTGACCTTCGGCCCCCTGCTGAGTTATCCCGCGCCCGACGCCGTATCGATGACGATAGGCCTTGACGTGGCGGGCGAGCCGGCCGTGTGCCGCACGTTCCCGCTCTCGCCGTCGCCCGACGGGCGCAGCGCCCTCTGGGCCGACCCCTCGATGAAGCCCTTCGCCATAAGCGATGAGTGCGGCGAGCTCACCGTGCCCGAGGCCATAGACTCAGGCGCCTCCGCCCCCGACTGCATAGTGGCCGCCGACGCCACGGCGCCCGCCGTGGCCCTGGCGTCGGCCACGGGCTTCGGCGCGGCCGTGAGGCATCTGCTGCCCGCGGCAGGCAGCACCGCCGCCTGGGATTTCGGCCGCGAGCGTGTGGCCGTGTTCTCGGCCGCGGGCATATTCACGGCGGCTCTGTCGGCCTCGCGCGACACCATAGCCTCGGGGCGCATCGACAGCCGCGGCGTCGACAGCCGCGAGGCCGTGGCAAGCGGCAGCGACGGCGATGTGTTCGTGCTGGCCTCGGGCGCTCTGCTGCGGCTGCGCGGACGCAGCGTGGCCACCATAGAGGCCGATGCGGGCGGCGCCACGGCATTGGCCTACGACGCCACACACCGCGAGCTGTGGATGCTCGGTGCCGACTCGGCGCGGGTGCTCTCCACGGCCCTCGCGGGCATGCCGTGGCACACACGCGGCTTCTCTGCCGCGACGGTCTCGGTGCTCGACACGCCATGCGGCTCACTGCTGACGCTGCCCGACGGCGTGGCCGACATCAGCCGCGAGGAGGCGGCGGGCGCCGATGTGGCCTGGCAGGCCGAGGTAGCGCTGCCCGCGCGTTTCCGTCCGCGGCGCGTATGCCTGGCCATGAAGGGCAGGGGCCTGCGCCTGCTGGCGGCGTTCTCGGCCGCGGGTCTGGGCGGCGCCGAGGCTATGCCCGGTCTGGCCGTGAGCGTGGAGGGCGATGTGGCCGACACGCTGCGGGTGGGGCTCGTGTCGCGCCCCGTGCGCCGCATGCGTCTGCGCCTGGCCGGCAAGGCCGGGGCCGACTTCCGTATCAACGCAGTCGAACTTCATTCGCTCTGAGCCATGGATACGGAACAGATGCTTAAGGAAGACCTGCGCCGCCGCCGGCTGCGCGACGAGGCCGAGCGCGGCTACGACCCCCTGGTCGGGCTCGGCGCATGCGGCCCGAGGGTGAAGGTGGCGACGCCCGTCGAGGGCCTGCCCGAGGCCTGCGTGCCGGAAGCCATGATGGCCGACCCCGAGTATGGCCTCGCCAAGGGGGCCGACGCGTGGAGGCGCCTGCGCTGCCGCCACGACTTCGAGTACTGGTGCGCGACGTGCGTCACCATCAAGCACAAGACGCTGGCCACGGATGTGCCCTTTGTGCTGAACCGCCCGCAGCGGCGCGTGGCGGCGATTCTGGAGGCCGACCGCCTGGCCGGCCGACCCATGCGCATGATCATGCTGAAGGCACGCCAGTGGGGCGGCTCGACGCTGGTGCAGATGTATATGGCGTGGTTGCAGTCGTGCGTGCGGCGCAACTGGCACTCGCTCATCTGCGCCCACGTGAAGGACACGGCGGCGAGCATACGCGGCATGTACACGCGCATGCTGGCGGGCTATCCGCGGGAGTTGTGGGAGGGCGACGAGGAGCCGCGCTTCAAGCCCTTCGAGCGCTCGGTCAACATCCGCGAGATAGCGGGCCGCGGCTGCCGCGTGACCATTGCCTCGGCGGAGAACCAGGAGGCAGTGCGCGGCGCCGACTACAACATGGCCCACCTGAGCGAGACGGCGTTCTGGCCCGACACGCAGCACTCGTCGCCGGCCGACTTCATACGCGCCGTGTGCGGAGCGATAGCGCTGCTGCCCGACTCGCTGATAGTGCTGGAGAGCACGGCCAACGGCGTGGGCACCTACTTCCACAAGGAGTGGCTGCGCTGCAGCGCCGGACAGGGCGACAAGCACGCCGTGTTCGTGCCCTGGCACGAGATTGAAATCTACAGGCTGGAGCCGCCCGACGCTGCCGCGCTGGCGGCGGGGCTCGACGAGTATGAGCGCTGGCTGTGGAATCAGGGCCTCTGTCTCGACCAGATATACTGGTACAGGCGCAAGAGGCTCGAGAACGACGACGTGATGCTGATGCGGGCGGAATTTCCCTCGACCGACACGGAGGCCTTCCTGAACACGGGCCACGGCGTCTTCGGCGTGGAGAACGTGGAGAAGCTGCGCGCGGCGTGCCTGCCCGGCACCGCGGGCGAGATGACCCGCGCGGGCTTCCGGCCCGACTCGGCGGGGGCGTTCACGCTATGGGCCGATGTGGAGCCGGGCGAGCGCTATGTGGTGAGCGTCGACGTGGGCGGCCGTTCGGCGGGGTCGGACTGGTCGGTCATCGCGGTGCTGCGGCGCGCGTCGTCGTCGCGGCCCGAGCACGAGGTGGTGGGGCAGTGGCGCGGACACATCGACCACGACATGCTCGTGGAACGCGCCGAGGTGATAGCGCGCCACTACAACCGGGCGCTGCTGGTGGTGGAGAGCAACACGCTGGAGAGCGAGTGCACGGGCGACGACGCCAATCTCTTCGTGCTGTCGCGCCTGGCCGAGCGCTATGCCAACGTGTATCGCCGGCGCAGCCTCGACCGCTCGACGGGCAACTACAGCACGCGCGTGGGGTTCCATACTAACCGCGCCACGAAGACGATGATGATCACCGACCTGATAGCGGCCGTGCGCGACGGCAGCTACATCGAGCGCGACAGCGCTGCCTGCGACGAGCTGCTGAGCTACGAGCATCAGCCCAACGGGGCGTATGCTGCGCGCCGCGGCTGCCACGACGACATACTGATGACCCGCGCGCTGGCCCTGCATGCGCTGCACACGCCGCCCGTGTCGCCGGCGGCGCTGATGCCGCCGCCGAAGCCGAGGAGGTGGTAGCGGGGAGTTTATAGTTGATAGGGGAGAGGTAAGAGGGGAGCCGCCACAGGCGGCTCAGATGGCTTAGGCGGCTTAGGTGGCCTAACCATCCCGGCCCCCCTCTTACCTACCCCCTATCAACTATAAACTTATCGCCTGAGTCCGGCGCCGTTGTTCTGCATGAGGCCGCCACCGCCGCCGTTGCGATAGGAGTTGCCGCGGCGGTTGTTGCCGTAGCCGCTGTTGTTGATGAAGTTGGAGCTGCCGAATTCGTCCTCTTCTTCGTCTTCCTCATCTTCGCGCTGGCGCTGTTCGCCTGGACGCAGCTTGGGCTTGTTCTTCTTGATGGTCAGCGGCTTCTGCATGTCGACGGGCAGCTCGTTGAGGTCCCAGTCCTGGGCTATGTCCCAGTTTTTCTTGAGCTTGAGGGCCTTGGGGAAGTAGTAGACGTCCTCGGGCTGAATGCTGTCGAGTATGCCTGTGTCCCACTTGCCGTTGTCGTTGCGGTCCACGACGAGGCGGGCATAGTAGGTGCCGGGCGCGAGGTGGCGCAGCACGGCGTGGCGCGAGTCATTGACGCGGGCGAAGTAGACGGGCGCGTCGCTCTGGTTGAGCAGCTGCACGAAGGCGTGCGCCGAGTCGAGGCCCGCGATGTTGAAGACGACCGAGGAGTATTCTTCCTCGGGCTTGACGGAGAAATCGTGGCGGAAGGGCTTGTTGAAGTTGCCGTAGATGCCCGTGACGGCCGCAGAGTCGATGCTGAGGCGGTACTTTGCTCCGGGCTTCCAGTCGTAGACAAGCTTGCGGCGCAGCAGGTTGAGGCTGTCGGCGAGCAGGCGCGGAGGCTCTACGGGCAGGTAGAGCGTGTCTTCCATAATCTCGAGGTGGATGGCCGCTGTGTCGATCGACTCGAGGGGCTGGTCTACCTCGATGGATAGCGGCAGATGCAGCTCCTGGGTGGAGCCGCCGAGGACGCGCATGGCCATGAACTCTATGGGCGGCGCGGGCGGCAGCGTGTCGGCCGCGAGCGAGTCGGCGGCTATGCTGTCGGAGGGCGCGGCTTCTTCTTTCTTCTTCTTTTTCTTCTTTTCCTTGGGCGCGGGCGGGTCCTTGAAGAAGAAGCGGAGGGTGTCGGTGGCCCAGACGAGGCGGTCGGCCGTGTCGGGCTTCTGATAGCGCACGGCCAGGCGCAGGGAGTCGGTGCGGTAGACCATGGAGTCGGTGATCCAGTACTGCAGCGTGTCGCGCGTGGGGTTGATCTGCGCCAGCAGCCAGTCGGGACGGTGCTCTATGCGGCGGGCTCCGGGCGTGGTGTCGTTGACCACGTATATCTCCGGCAGGGAGTCGCACGTGGCGCCGAAGCCGAGACTGAGGGTGCGCCGGGTGGGACGCTTGTAGTCCTTGAGATACTGGGCCTTGTAGCCTTCGTTGAACCAGGTGAGCAGTATGTCGTTGGGCAGGTAGCGCACACCGCCGCGGGTGACGGTGGAGTCGGTGCCCTGCGACGAGCGCAGCGTGTCGGTGACTTCAATCTCCTCCACCGAGGGGCTGAGGTCGAGGTCGTAGAAGGCCACGTCCTCCGTGCGGTCCCAGTGGTAGTCGCGGTTGATGTCGTTGATGGCGTAGATGCGGTAGCGTCCGTGGCGCAGTCCGCGCACGGTGAACTGGCCGAGCTGGTTGGTGCGGGCCACGCGCTCCAGGGGCAGGGTGCGCACGGTGGAGTCGGCCAGGGCCGTGGAGTCGACGCTGTAGATGCCCACAAGCATGCCCTGGGCGGGCTCGAGATTTTCGGCGGCGAGCACGATGCCCGAGATGCGCAGGGTGTCGATGGTGGGGCCGGTGGAGAAGTCGATGGCGAAGCCGTCGAGCACGTTGCCTTCGTTGAGGTCCTTGATGGCGTCGCCGAAGTCGATGGTGTAGGTGGTGTTTGGGATGAGGGTGTCGCGCAGCTCCACGCTGAGGCGGCGCCCGTTGGCGCTGACGGCGGGGGGAGTGGTCTGCGCGGGCGAGACGATGACCTTGTTGAAGGCGTCGTCGAGCTGTATGTTCTCATCGAAGACGGCCGTGAGGCGTGTGGCCTCTACGCCGGTGGTGCCGGGCGCGGGCCGCGCCGACACGAAGACGGGGGGCTCCACGTCGCGCGCGCCGCCCTCGGGGCGGCCTATGCTGGCGCAGGCGGGGGCAAGGAGTCCGCCCGCCACTGCCAGCATAGCCGTGAGGTGTCGCCAGGAGAGCCTCATGCGGTGGCGCGCTCAAGCCAGCGCAGCATGGCGAACATGGCGCCCATGCTCACGAGGCAGACAGCGAGGAATACGGCCCATGCCACCCAGATGGGATACTGGTTGTAGATGAGCGGGCCGATCCAGAGCAGGAGGTTGCCCACGGCGGTGGCGCCGAGCCAGAGACCCTGGCAGAGACCCTGCAGGTGCTTGGGAGCCACCTTCGACACGAAGCTCAGGCCCAGGGGCGAGATGAAGAGCTCGGCCACGGTCATGAAGAAATAGTAGAGGATGAGCACCCACCAGCCGGCTTTGGCCACGCTGACACCCTGCGCCATGAGGGCGCGGAAATCGGTGCCGGAAGGATAGTCCATGACGATGGAGAAGATCATCAGGAAGAGATAGGCCACGCCGGCCAGACCCATGCCGATGGCGATCTTGCGGGGAGTGGAAATCTCGCGTCCGCGGGCGCTGAGGCGGGTGAAGAGGAGCATGATGAGGGGCGTGAGCACGATGACGAAGAAGGGGTTGACGGCCTGCCATATCTCGGGAGCGATGGCGGAGGTGTCGACGAAGTCGCGGGCGAAGAGGCTCATCGAGGTGCCGTTCTGATGGAATGAGAACCAGAAGAAGATGGCTATGCCGAGCACGGCGAAGAGGGCATACATGCGCTGGCGGATCTCGGCGGCCATGGCGCGGCGCTCCTCATTGGTCATCTTCACGCTTTCCTCCTTGGCCTTGGCGGCAGGAGTGGGCAGTCCCTTCTTGGTGCAGATGAAGATGGTCAGCGAGATGAGCATGGCGGCCACCGATGCGATGAAGGAGTAGTGGATGCCGGTGTTGAACACGTTGAGGTATTCGCGGCAGAAGTCCTGGAGGCCCTGGGCCTGGTTGTAGCCCACGGCGGTGGCCAGGGCGTAGAGCTGGTCGGCGTTCTCGGTGACGGCGGTGCCGGTGACGCTCAGGTACTGGTGGCAGAGTGCGGGGAAGGATGCGTCGTAGACCATATCGTTGACGCCGAGCCACCAGCTGCGGAGCATGGGAGCCACGAAGGGGGCGATGAGACCGCCGATGTTGATGAACACGTAGAAAATCTGGAAACCGGAGTCGCGCTGCGACGCATAGCGGGGATTGTCGTAGAGCTGACCCACGATGGCCTGGAGGTTGCCCTTGAACAGACCGTTGCCGAAGGCGATGAAGAAGAGTGCGGCGCAGGTGAGCACGAGAATCATGTCGGTGACGCCGGGATCGTCGGAGAACAGGGGCACGGCCAGAACCACGTAGCCCAGCGTCATGATGACGAGGCCCCAGATGATGGTGCCCTTGTAGTTCTGGGTCTTGTCGGCGATGAAGCCGCCCACGAGGCTGAGCACGTAGATGCCGGCATAGAAGAAGGAGTAGATGAGGGCGCTGTTCTCTTCGGTGAGGCCGAATTTGGAGCAGAGGAAGAGCACGAGCACGGCGTTCATGATGTAGTAGCCGAAACGCTCGCCCATGTTGCTCAGCGCGGCGGGAATGAGGCCTTTGGGGTGGTTCTTGAACATAATCGTCGGTGGGTTGGGCTGCGCGGCGGCAGCCGTTGGTTTATTGGAGGGTTAATACGTTCGTTTTACGATGCTTTGGTCTTGAAGGCGAGAGCGTAGACGCGCATCTGCTTGACCATGGCCAGAGGCCGTTGCTGCGGGTGGGCGACAGATGGCGGCTCAGGCCTATCTCGTCGATGAAGTGCAGGTCGGCGGCGAGGATTTCGTCGGGAGTGTGGCCGTCGAGCACGCTGACGAGCAGCGATATGATGCCCTTGACGATGATGGCGTCGGAGTCGGCGCGGAAGTGCACGAGGCCGTCGTCGTCGAGTTCGGCGTCGAGCCACACGCGGCTCTGGCAGCCCTCGATGAGGCGGTCGGGCGTCTTGAGGCTCGTCGGGCAGCGGGCTCGAGGGCATTGCCCAGGTCGATGATATAGCCGTAGCGGTCCATCCAGTCGCTGATGTCGGCGAACTCGTCGATTATCTCTTTCTGGCGTTCTTCTATTGTCATTTTTCCTTATATATCAGGCTTAGGACGGTGTGGCCCACGCGCTGCAGGCTCGCCGGGTCGATGGCCCGGATGTCGTCGGCATGGGTGTGCCATGCGGGCGGGAAGCTGCCGGTGGCGGGGTTGATGCTCTCTATGATGTCGACGGCGGGAATGCCGAGGCGGTTGACGTAGATATGGTCGTCGACCACGGCTCCGCCCGGCGCCTGTGGGAAGTAGTCGGCATAGCCGAGCGACGCGGCCTCGGCCCAGATGCGGTCGACGACGCGGCGCGCGGCGGCGTCGCTGAACTGCTCGCGGTGGAAGCGCGCGTCGGCGCCGCCCACCATGTCGAGGAGCACGGCGTAGGCCGGCGGGGTGGTGCCGCGGTAGGGGTCGGAGTCGGCCCACATCTGTGTGCCCAGGCACCAGCTGTCGCGGGGCTCGGGGCGTCCGGGGGCTATGATGTCGCTGTAGCCGCTGTCCTCGCCGTCGACGAAGAGCAGGTCGACGCCTATGGCTGCGGGGCGGCTGCCCAGTGCGCGGGCTATCTCGAGGAGCACGGCCACGCCCGAGGCGCCGTCGTTGGCGCCCGGAATGGGCTGCATGCGCCTCGCGGGGTCGGCCTCCATGTCGGCCCAGGGGCGTGTGTCGTAGTGGGCCAGCAGCAGCACGCGGCGCTGTGCGTCGGGGGCGAAGCGGGCCATGACGTTGCGCAGGGCCAGGGGCTGTCCGTCGAAGCGCACGGCCGAGCCTGTCTGCGAGAAGACGGTGTCGGCGCCGGCCTGCCTGAGGCGCGCCTCAAGCCAGTCGGCACAGCGTGCGGCCGCGGGGCTGCCGGGCGTGCGGGGGCCCATGTCGAGCTGCGCCCTGACGGCAGCCATGGCCGAGTCGGCGCAGAAAGCCGTGGCCTGCGGCGTCGCAGCGGCGGCCGCCGTCGTCGTCTCGGACGGCTGCTGCGCGTTGTTGCCGCGCGCGGAGCAGGCGGTGAGCACCGCGAGCATCAGGACCGCTAAGTACAGTTTTCGCTTCATACTGCGAATTTACTACTTTTTTCGCTATTGATGCTCGGCGGATAAAAAAAATGTGCTGTGCGGGTGCACATTTCGCTCATCGTATGTCGATGAGTTTGTGGGTCTGCAGGGAGAGGCGCCAGCGGGGATGGGCGAGGATGTAGGCTATGACCTCGGCGGTGTTGAGGCCCGAGCAGGGCTGCAGGAAGTAGTGGGAGGCGGGGAGCAGGTCGGCGAGGGCCTCTACGTCCTGCCCCTCGAAGACTACCTTGAGCTCGTCGATGCGGCCTATGCGCCAGGGGGCGTCCTTGGGCGAGCATGTGACCCAGTCGACGCCGGTGGGCACGGGCAGGGAGCCGTTGGTCTCCACCTGGATGTAGAAGCCGGCGGTCTTGAGCGCGCGCACGAGGCGGTCGTCGAGCTGCAGGAGGGGTTCGCCGCCGGTGACGACGATGTGGCGCGCCGGAAAGGCGGCTACGGCGGCTGTTATCTCGTCGGCGGTCATCTCGGTGGCTGCCGCGAAGTCGGTGTCGCAGAAAGCGCAGCGGCGGTTGCATCCGCTGAAGCGCAGAAACACGGCCGGGGTGCCCGTGTAGTAGCCTTCGCCCTGCAGCGAGTAGAATATCTCGTTGACGCGGTAGGTGGGAGTCATGGCTGCGGGGGCGGGGTCAGTCGGTGGTGTAAGTGGCGAGGTTGCCTTCGCTTTCCTGCACGTCGACGCGGTAGCAGTTGGGCACCTGCTCGCATATCCAGCGGGCGAGGTTCTCGGCGGTGGGGTTGAAGGGCACCACGTCGTTGAGGCAGCGGTGGTCGAGGCGGTCCATGACGCGCTGCTTGATGTGGGTGAAGTCGGTGACCATGCCGTTGGCGTCGAGCTCGGCGGCGCGGCAGTAGACGGTGACTATCCAGTTGTGGCCGTGGAGCACGCTGCACTTGCTCTCGTAGTTGAGCCTGAGGTAGTGGCTGGCGGATATTTCGAGTCGCTTCTGTATGTAGTACATGTCGGGTCGGTGGGTTTTTCGGGGTTTGCTGTGGCGGTTTTTACTGCTGGGGGTCTACGGGCTTGAGGCCGAGGGATGCGGCGAGGTCGAGCAGGAAGGCCATGGCCGCCTCGCGGGTGTCTTCTATCTCGCAGTCCTTGATGGCCTGCTTGAGGCCGCTGACGAGGGTGCCGACTACGGGCGAGGGTGTGAGACCGAAGAGCTGCATTATCTCGTTGCCGTCGACAGGGTTGCGGCGGGCGCGCTCGGCGTCGAGGGTGCGGATGTACTCGTATTTGCGCTCCACGATGTCGAAGTTCTCGAGGAAGCGCTGCTTTTTCTCCTCGTTCTTGCTGGTGATGTCGGCGCGGGCGAGTATCATCAGGTCGTCGAGGTCTTCCTCGGCATAGTTGATGAGGCGGCGCACGGCGCTGTCGGTCACCTCGTCCTCGACGAGGGCTATGGGGCGCATGTGCAGCTCGACGAGCTTGCGCACATAGCGCATCTCGGCGCCCATGCCGAGGCGCAGGCGGCTGAAGATGCGGGGCACCATCTTGGCACCGATGAAGTTGTGGTTGTGGAATGTCCAGCCCGTTGCGTCGTCGAAGCGCTTGGTGGCGGGCTTGCCTATGTCGTGGAGCAGCGCGGCCCAGCGCAGCCACTCGTTGTCGGACGCGGCGGCCACGTTGTCGAGCACCTGCAGCGTGTGGTAGAAGTTGTCCTTGTGGCCGCGTCCGTGGACCACGCTGACGCCTGCCAGGGCCTCGAGCTCGGGGAAGATGCGTGCCAGAAGGCCGCTGCGGTGGAGCAGGTCGAAGCCTATCGAGGGCTTGGGCGAGCGCATGATCTTGCACAGCTCGTCCTTGATGCGCTCCTCGGTGATGATGTCGATGCGCTCGGCGTTGCGGCGGATGGCATCGAAGGTGGCGGGCCGATGTCGAAGTGCAGCTGGGTGGCGAAGCGGATGGCGCGCATCATGCGCAGGGGGTCGTCGCTGAAAGTGATGTCCGGGTCGAGGGGGGTGCGGATGATGCGGGCCTCGATGTCATCGACGCCGTTGAGGTCCACGAGCTCGCCGAATCAGTCGGCGTTGACGCTGATGGCCATGGCGTTGATGGTGAAGTCGCGGCGGGCTATGTCGTCCTCGAGGGTGCCGTCTCCACTATGGGGTTGCGGCTCTCGCGGCGGTAGCTCTCGCGGCGCGCGCCGACGAATTCGAGTTCGAGCTCGCCGCGCTTGATCTGCGCCGTGCCGTAGGTGCGGAACACGTTGACGCGGCAGCGGCGGCCTATGCGCCGGGCCACGGCCTCGGCCAGGTCGATGCCCGAGCCTACGGTGACGAAGTCTATGTCCTTGCTGTGGCGTCCGATTATGAGGTCGCGGACGTAGCCGCCGACGGCGTAGCAGGGCAGCTGCAGCTCGGCGGCTGCGGCGCTGACGGTGGCGAAGACGCGGTCGGTGAGTCGGTCGGCAAAGTTCATTGTTGGAGGCTGATGATTTCTTCGGGTGCGTTGGTGATACATTCCATGGGCGCGCCGTCGCGCACGATGTAGGTGTTCTCGATGCCTACGGCGCCTGTGCCCGGGAGCACGAACTTGGGCTCGAGGGCTATGCACATGCCGGGCTGCAGGACGTCGCGCGAGCGGGCCGAGATGACGGGCGCCTCGTTGATTTCGATGCCGAGGCCGTGGCCCACGAAGGGCGCCCGGCGGCGGTGGCCCATGAAGCGTTCGGCCAGGCCGGCTTCGGCGGCCATGGCCGTGGCGCAGGCGTAGAGCTCGGCGGCGGGTGTGCCGGGGCGGCCCATGTCGGCCAGGCGGCGGCAGATGGCGCGGCTGAGCTCGTGGGCGCGCAGGGCCTCGTCGTGGAGCGTGCCGAGGCTGAAGCAGCGTGTCATGTCGGTCATGTAGCCGGTGTAGTTGCCGTTGACGTCGACCATGACCGTGGTGCCGGGGCGTATCATCGAGCCGTCGGCGCCCACGGGCAGCGACGGGTCCATGCCGGCTCCGCCCATGGCGAAGTCGTAGGGCGAGGGAGTGTCGGCGTTGTCGCCGGTGAGGACGTTGCCCATGAAGAGCTCCATGTCGTCGCCGGCGATGCGGAACTGGCCGAGGCAGCCTTCGAGGCGCGAGGCGCGCTCTATCTCCACCTGGAGCTCGTAGTCGGTCATGCCTTCTGTGTAGAGCGAGGGCACGCGGCGGTAGACGGCTTCCTGGTGTATGCCCGAGGCGCGCATCATGGCGAGCTGGACGTCGGTCTTGACGGCGCGCACGGCGCGGAGGGCGGCCGAGGCACCTGTTACGGTCATGGCGGGCCAGTGGGCCAGGAAGGCGAGGCGTATGCGCTCGGCGCTGTTGTAGCTGAGGGCGTCGAGCTCGAGGGCCAGTCGCGCGGGGGCGCCGACGGCAGGGTCGGCGGCAAGGGCCTCGGCGAAGGTCTCTATCTTGTGCTGGTGCGAGGCGCCGGGGCCGTGGAGGCCGGCGCTGCGGCGCAGGCCGTAGCGCACGCTGTCGGCGGGGCCTGATGCGGGGATGTAGGCCCAGCCGTCGAAGACGCGGCCCGTGAGCCAGTAGAGGTCGGCGTTGTCGGTCAGGAGCATGGCGTCGGCGTCGGGAGCCATGGCGCGGCGCAGGCGGTCGAGGCGCAGGGCGTACTCGGCGGGGTCGAGGAGTATGAGTCGGTTGTCGGTTTTCATAGGTCGAGGAGCTGGTCGAAGGAGTCTATGCGATGGTCGGCGCCGCGTGCGTCGCCGAAGCCGTAGGCGCACCATACGGCGGGCACACCGGCGGCGTGGGCCGAGTCGATGTCGAGCTGCGTGTCGCCCACATAGACGGGATGTTTCAGCCCGTGGCGTTCCACCATCAGGGCTATGTTCTCGGCCTTGCTGAGGCCGTTGATGCCGTGGGCGCCGCTGTCGTCGAAAAGATCGCCGAGGCCCGTGAAAGCAAAGAAATTGCGCAGACCCGAGGCGCCGCAGTTGCTGACAAGGTATATGCGCGCGCCGCGGGCACGCAGCTCTTCAATGACCTCGCGCACGCGCGGATAGAGGCGTCCGCCGCGTCGCGGCACTATCTCCTTTTCGAAGCCTGCCATGCGTCGCATGAACTCGCCGCGGTCGTAGTCGCCGGGAATGAGGGCGTCCATGATGACGTCGAGCGGCTGGCCCATCTGCGTGAATAGGCGGCAGCGGTCGATGGGCGTGCAGTCGATGGCCATGTCGCGGATGGTGGCGTTCCAGACCTCGCAATAGCCGTCGACGGCGTCCCAGAGGGTGCCGTCCATGTCGAAGATGTAGGAGTCGTAGGACATATATTTAAAGTTTGGAGTTTGGAGTTTGGAGTTAGGAGTTAGTTTTTATAAGTTAGGAGTTAGGAGTTTTAAGTTAGGAGTTATTCTTTAGTTGGGAGTTATTTTGTAGTTTATAGTTTGGAGAGTTTCACTCCACACTCCTAACTCCACACTCCAAACTTTTTAAAACTAACTTCGTATCACGAATATGCCGAGCTGTTCGATGCCGGGGAGGGTGTCGAGGCGCATGTTGTGGTGGACGCGCAGGGTGTCGGCGGGAGTGAGGCGCAGACCGCGGACCACGGTGTCGGTGCGCTCGAAGGAGAGCCCCATGCCGCGGCCGTACCAGCGGCCGAAGACGTCGGCCAGCTCCATGCACACGCTGCGCGTGCCGGCGGGCGTGGCTATCTCGAGCCAGATGTTGCTGTAGGGATAGTCGTTGCTGTGGCGCACGGTGAGGGCCACGTCGGCCGTGCAGGCGGTGGAGTCGGCGAGCCTGTCCATGGGGAAGACGAGGGTGTCGGCGTAGCGCCATCCGTCGGGCGATAGCGGACGGAAGGAGCTGAGGAGGGTGTCGTCGGCGTCTCCACCCGGCCCGCAGGCGCCAAGCAGGCAGCACAGCAGGGGGATGAAGAGGAGCAGTCGGAGCATGGAGTTGGAGCCCGTTGCCATCGGTTTTGTATTTTTAAATATTCTATATTTTATCAAAATCAAAATACCCCCGGTTTAGCAGAGCGGCCTCTTATTCGCTTTTGGGTTGCGGGCCTTTGGGTGCGCCGCCGCCGTTGCCGTTGCTGTCGCCTCCGCCTTTGCCGCGTCGGCGGTTGCGCTGCCGGCGGGCTTTGTCGGCGGGCGCGTCGGCCTTCTCGGGCTTGTCCGTCTTCTCGGCTTTGTCCGTTCTGGCGGCTGCGTCGGCCTTGGCGGGCTGGGCGGGTTTGCGTTTTTTCTTCTTCTTTTTCTTGTCGAAGCGCGTGAGGTCGTCCTGTCCGAGCAGGTCGCCGTAGGCGGCGGCCTCCTTGGGCTTGGCCTGCTGCTCCTCGCTCTCGAGCGTGAGGGGCTTTTCGCCGGCCTTGTTGAGGGCTATGACCTCGAAAGCGCGGTCGGCGTCGATGGTGACGAGATTGGCGGCGAGGCGCTTGTCGGTGCTGTAGGTGATGCGGCGGCGGAAGATGTCGGTCTTGAAGTGGAAGTAGGTGGCGTCGGCGGTCTCGAGGCGTATCTCGCGGCTGGGCAGGCTCTTGACGGCTTCCACATAGGCGTCGACCTCGAAGTTGAGGCAGCATTTGAGCTTGGCGCACTGTCCGGCGAGTTTCTGGGGGTTGAGCGAGATGTCCTGATAGCGGGCGGCGCCTGTGGCCACGCTGACGAAGTTGGTCATCCAGCTGGAGCAGCACAGCGGGCGTCCGCAGGGCCCGATGCCGCCGATGCGTCCGGCCTCCTGGCGCGCGCCGATCTGCTTCATCTCGATGCGCACCTTGAAGTTCTCGGCGAGCACCTTGATGAGCTGGCGGAAGTCGACGCGCTCGTCGGCTATGTAGTAGAAGATGGCCTTGTTGCCGTCGCCCTGATACTCCACGTCGCCGATCTTCATGTTGAGGCTGAGGCTCTCGGCTATCTTGCGGGCGCGTATCATGGTGTCGTTCTCGCGGGCGCGGGCCTCCTCGTATTTCTCGAGGTCGGCGGGCTTGGCCTTGCGGAACACTCGCTTGATCTCGCCGTCGTTCTTGGAGCGGCGGCGCAGACGCAGGCGCACAAGCGGCCCTGTGAGCGTGACGCAGGCCTATGTCGTGGCCGGGCGAAGCCTCGACGGCCACCATGTCGCCGGGCTGCAGGTCGAGCTGGGTGGAGTTGCGGTAGATGCCTTTGCGGGTGTTCTTGAACTGCACCTCCACGAGGTCGCAATCGCCGGCGGGGATGTCGGCGAGCCAGTTGGTGCACGACATTTTGCCGCGGGGTCCGTCGCCGCACCCGTCGCACCCGTTGCAGTTGTCGCAGTGGGCGGGTTTCTTGTCGTTGACGTCGTCCATGGGGGCTTATTTTGCGAAGCTTACGGAGCGGGTCTCGCGGATGACGGTGATCTTCACCTGTCCGGGATATGTCATCTCGTCCTGGATGCGGCGTGCTATCTCGGCCGAGAGCTTTTCGGTCTCGGCGTCGTCGATCTTGTCGGCGCCGACGATGACGCGCAGCTCGCGACCGGCCTGGATGGCGTAGGTCTTGATGACGCCGGGATAGCTGAGGTGCGAGCTGCTCGAGGTCGTTGAGGCGCTTGATGTAGGCCTCGACGATTTCGCGGCGTGCGCCGGGGCGTGCGCCGGAGATGGCGTCGCACACCTGCACGATGGGAGCGAGCAGCGATGTCTGCTCCACTTCGTCGTGGTGGGCGCCGATGGCGTTGCAGATTTCGGGTTTCTCCTTGTACTTCTCGGCGAGCTTCATG